>CDYM01015056.1_pt1 | contig 274255 bp, 196 predicted proteins | sample 554981 | NCBI WGS metagenome assembly CDYM01 (sample SAMEA3182081, study PRJEB8094) | gut metagenome | biome: human; feature: gut; material: Stool; isolation source: human stools | place: Canada | collected 2012-12-04 | reverse complement strand
CCGCAAGCGTGGATCGAGGTATTGCCTTGATTCCGGAGCGATAGAGGTCGCCGCAGAGGTTAAGTGTAGTCTCTATATCTCTCAAACCAGCTCTGTCAGTGAACTGTGCAAAACTCATCACCATGAACTGGTCACGACAATTGAATTTGATAGCATGCCGGTCTCCTTTGTAGCGGTCGACACATTTCTTGAACTCGTATTCGTTAATGAGAGACATAATCTGAGCGAAGATTGTTTTTCCTTTGTTCATGGCTTGCGGATAACCTCTTGATGGCTACCGCAAAGTTACTGATGTTCTAATCGAAAAATTTTCTAATGCTTGTAACTTATTGATGTTTAATAATTAAAACATTGTCGGAGAATTTTTCTCCGGACACTAGTGATTGGATATAATAATCTATTCTAAGATAAAAAAGAAATTAGATAATAAGAAAGAAGAAGAGATAAGGAGTTTAATAATAAGATTAATAGAAAGATTAGTTTATAAGGAAGAAGGAGAGAGGATAAGAGATAATAATTATAATAAAGAACAAATAGTTAAGAACAATCTTAGTGAATGTGTTGATAATAAAGGTGTTGCAGAACTTTCGTATTACAATGAACTGGGTTTTGACATGCAGGCGCTTGATGAGTGTATATGCATGCGTGATTTGCGAGACCTTGCCAATATCAACAAAATTCCTGAGGTCTCAAGGGACGGTAAAATATATTCGACCTTTGCACGCATAAGACGTCCTGTCCGCAAGCATATTTGCTTTCGGGGGCACAGGCTCGTCGAGGCCAGCGATATACGATGCGCACATTTTACGATGCTGCCCAAAATATTCGAGATGTACGGTGTCGATATACCCGCAAACGAGATGATGCGGTGGAAGGTGTTGACGCAACATGGCGATTTGTACAAAGAGGCCGTGGCTGGTACAACGGTGTCGAGAGCGCAGATAAAACCGACGTTCCAATCGTTCTTCTCTTTAAAGAACGAACAATCATATATTCATGGCGGTATCGACCGGGATAGTGAGAATCGCCAGATACTGTGCAGGTGGTTTTCACGTAATTTCCCACATATATATCAAGCGCTGATGGAGTGGCATAAATACCAGCCGGTAACGGTAAAGCGTGCAGCAAACCGCGTGGAGAGCGACATCATGAATCCGATATGCGATGATCTGAGAAGTATTGGACTGCATCCGTTCCGTCTGCACGATGCGATATACCTGCCGGAAGATGAAACAGCCAGTATCCCGTTTGATATCAATCAAAGAGTTTATGATTATATCAATGATGGTACAGGTGCAAAGAGGGTGGCTGTTTGATATTTCACCAAACAGCTGCCCGTATGCCGATGCTGAAAACCCCTTTTAGAGCAGATGCTGCATGGCCTCGTCTATTTGCGAGTTCTCGAACGAGTCGAGGTAGATTTGCGTGGTCGAGAGGTCGGAGTGTCCCAACGATTCGGAAATCAGTTCCACGCTTACTCCTGACCGCTTCAGTACGGTTGCGTAAGTGTGGCGGGCTACGTAGGTGGTCAATGTGGTTGCCAGCCCCAAACGCTTGCTCCATGCTTTCAACTCTCGGTTTACATTAACCAGCACCTTATGCACCCGATTGTGGATTTGTTGTTCGGTTCGGTGTACGTGACGGTTAAGAATGGGGAAGATATAATCTTCTTGTGTGGAATCTTTACGGATATACTTTGAGATAATCCGATGTGCCAACGGATGCAAACGGCATGTCATCGGCTTGCCCGTTTTGTGACGGCAATAGTAAATCCGCTTCTCGACCATGTCTTCGTGGCGTAAAGTTGCGATGTCCTTGAAATTGATTCCTGCCGAGAAGTATGAAAACAGAAAGATGTCCCGAGCAAATTCGGTGTACGGCGATCGGGTTACGGGTAATTCAGCCTCTATCAATCGTTGGATGTCCTCCTTGTGAATGGCTCGTTTACGTGTCTGCGTCCAATGCTTTCCTGCTTTATAGAGCACAAATGGGCTCTCCGTACAAGGAAAGATCTTGTCCGTGACAGCTTTGTTATAAACGGCCTTGAGTACGCTGAATTTTGTGGCAATCGAGTTCGGCTGGTTCCCCGCGTTATGCAGAAAACTCTCAAACCCGTTCAGCAGATCGGGGGTTATCTCTTCAAACCGTAAAGGTGTTGGGTGAAACTTGACAAGCGAGGTTCGGGTTGCAGCATACTTGATGGCCGTATTTATCTTTCCTGCTTGCTTCAAGGCAGCGATACGTTGCATGAAATAGCAGTCGACAAGTTGTGGCGTATATCTGGAATCCGTATCGAACAGTGTATCGAAATCGACCTTCACGTCCAACGCCTCCAGTCTTTGAATCTTCTTGCGATATGAAAGCAACGCGTTGTCGATTCTGCTTTGAAGTGCCACTCGGTCTGCACAGTCGACTGTCAGCATTTCAGTCTCTTTGTCCCAGTAGCATGGCTCAACAGAGATCCCGAGAGACACAAGTTTTGAGGTGCGGTTGTGTGTAAACCGAAGCATCAACGGGGAGTTGCCGTTACGGTAGACCCTGCATGTTTTGAGAATAACTTTGATTTTCATTTACTTGCGTTCTACGCAAGCAATCGGGAACAGCGATCTTGGTGTCCAACAAAAGGTCCAACATTTTGCCGTAGAAGCCCTATTTTGCCCCTTTTTCGCTCTTGAAACGGTACAAAAAAAGAGGTTACTTAAATCGTAACCTCCTGATTTCGAGAGCTGTTGACGAGGCTTGAACTCGTGACCTCTTCCTTACCAAGGAAGTGCTCTACCACTGAGCTACAACAGCAATTCCCTAAAAGCGTTTGCAAAAATAGGTAACAAAAATGAATTGACCAAAAATTTTACATGTTTTTATAAATTATTTTGTACCTTTACTTTCAAATTACAACTCACAACAATGAAAAGAATACTGATTGTAGGTGCAGGCGGGCAGATCGGTTCCGAATTGACAACCTATCTGCGCGGAATTTACGGTAATGCGAATGTGGTGGCTACAGATGTCCGCGAATGCAAGGCTCTCGGTGCCGACGGTCCGTTCGAAGTTCTCGACGCTTTGAACGCCACGGCCATGGCTTCAGTCGTGGCCAGACATCATGTCGACACGATATTCAACCTTGTGGCGCTGCTGTCGGCTGTCGGCGAGCGCAACCCGCAGATGGCATGGAATATCAACATCGGAGCCTTGATGAACTCCCTCGAAGTGGCCCGCCAACATCACTGTGCGGTCTTCACCCCGAGTTCGATCGGTGCGTTCGGCCCCAACTCCCCGAAGGTCAAAACCCCGCAGGACACGATCATGCAGCCGACGACAATCTACGGTATCTGCAAGGTTACTGGCGAGATGCTCGGAAACTACTATGCACACAAATACGGTATGGATACACGTTCGATACGTTTTCCGGGCATCATATCCAACCTTACACACCCGGGTGGCGGAACGACCGACTATGCCGTCGAGATCTACTACGAGGCAATCAAGACGCACCGTTATACATGCGCCGTTCCCAAGGACGTATACATGGACATGATCTACATGCCGGACGTACTGCGCGCCTGCGTCGAACTGATGGAAGCCGATCCGACAAAGCTCGTACACCGCAACAGTTTCAACATCGCCTCGATGAGTTTCACGCCGGAGATCATTGCGGCCGAGATCAAGCGCCATATCCCCGACTTCGTCATGGATTACGACATAGACCCCGTCAAGGAGGAGATTGCCCGCAGCTGGCCCGATTCGCTCGACGATACATGTGCCCGCGAAGAGTGGGGATGGGCTCCGCAATGGGACCTTTCGCGCATGACCGAAGACATGCTCAAGGTGCTTACCCCTCGTCTCATGGCCGAACAGGTCTGACGCGGAACAACACCCAACAAAAAAGAGAGAGGTTCAAACCTCTCTCTTTTTATTTTCCAGACAGCACTAATATAAGGCTGCCGTCTCATACGCCCCGAAGCGGCGATCAGTTTATCGACCGGCGGTCGGGATTCTCGGAATCGGCCGATTCTGCCTCCATCTCATACTGGAGCAACACCATCTCGATGGCCTGTCTGTGCACCTTCCAATAGTCGGTCATGTTCAGGCCGAATACTACAGGCATGTTCCAATGCAACTGCAGTTTCATCACGGCATCGAGGATATACTCCGGCAGGGAGTTGTTGCCAAAAGCTATCACTATTACCGCGTCGACATCGGTATATTCCGCGAAGAACTGCACTCCCAACGGAATATCGGCCACACTCGGCACGTTGCGTATGCGCAGGTTCTGCTCAAGACATCCTTCGGCCATGAGATTGCCCACGACCGTCGATACTATCTCTATGTCGTTGTCATCGCTGCCTGCCGACAATATGCCGAACATCTTGTCCGTCACGGATATGTCATCGAAGTCGACTGGAGTCGGTCTGCGGCGCTTGTCCATCACGACTGTCTATCGGTTTTCGGAACCAATGAGTTTCTCGGCCTCGCGAGCCTCGATCGACGAAGGATAGAGTGCCAGAATCTTCTCGAAGGCTGCTACGGCTTCCTTCTCCTTGCCCTGGGCGCGGAGAGCCAGACCGGCCTTGCGCAGATAGAGCGGAGCGGTGTAGATGTTGTCCGATGCCTTCACGGCCTTGTCGTAGAACTTAACGGCCTTTGCAAGATCGTCCTGCTCGACAGCGATATCACCCTGCAGACCGAGATTCTGCGCATTGACGATCTGACCGGGAAGGCCTTTCACGGGCGAATACTTGGCCAGATAATCGGCTGCGGCATCAAGGTCGCCGAGGTGCAGGTAGCATACGCCGGCATAGTGCTTTGCCAGGTTGCCTGCAGGCGTCGAACCGTAGGTCTCGATGATTTCGAGGAAACCTGCTCCGTTTTCGTCACCGTTGAGAGCGAGTTCATAGTCGGGATTGGCCTGCTCGAAGCGGTACTGGGCCTCGGCGATCATTGCGGAGGCTTTCTCCACGCGCGGCTCGGCCACCAGCTTGCGGTATCCGAAAATGGCTCCCGCCAACACGAAAATAGCTACAAGCGCCCAGATGACACCCTTGTTGTTGTTTTCGAAAAACGATTCGGTCTTGGTTATTGCCTCGCCGATAGCGGCTTCCTGCGGCGTAACTTCATTTTTTGCCATAAAACTTGTATCTCTTTATAATTAATTGCAATATTCCGAATTGCAAAAGTACAATTTTTTACTCAATATACACAATAGCAGGTTCTTTTTTTTCCAAAGGCAATCCGGTTGGCCGGAAATTCGTATCTTTGTACTCACAAAGGGGTAACGGCGGCTGCACAAGGCATGCCGGAGTGCGGGCCGCGATACTCCCCGAAACACATTTGAAGCATCAGCAACCATGTATCTCGACAAACTGTCGCTCATAAACTTCAAGAACATAGCCCAGCAGGAGATTGCGCCCTGCGAGGGCATCAACTGCTTTGTGGGCGACAACGGTGCCGGAAAGACCAACTTCATCGACGCCTTCCACTACCTGTCGATGGGGAAATCGGCCTTCGGCATGACCGACGGCCAATGCGTGCGCACGGGCGAGAGTTTCTTCACGCTCGACGGAGAATATGTCACCTCTGAGGGTCGGCACGAGCATATCGTCTGCACCTTCGCACGCGGCAACGGCAAGGTCCTCAAACGCAACGGCAAGGTCTACGAACGTCTTGCCGACCACGTGGGACTGATTCCCGTCGTGATCGTGGCGCCGTCCGACACCATGCTCATAAGCGATGCCGCCGACGAGCGCCGGCGCTACATCAACGGGTTCATCTCGCAGATAGACCGCGAATACCTCGACGCGCTGATGCGTTACAATGCCGTACTGGCCGAGCGCAACCGGTTTCTCAAGGTATCGAGCGACGAGTCGATGCTCGAAGTCTACGACGCGCAGCTGGCCGCGCACGGTTCGAAGATCCACGCGCGCCGCACGGCAGTCATCGACGAGCTGCAGCCCATCGTGGCCGAATATTACGCACGCCTATCGCTCGACCGCGAGACGGTGAACCTGCGTTACAGGTCGGAGCTCAACGAACGGCCGCTGTCGGAGCTGCTCGCCGAATACCGGCAGCGCGACATAATCAACCAGTTCACCACCACTGGCGTGCACCGCGACGACATCGTATTCACCATAGGCGGCATGCCGCTGCGCAAATACGGCTCGCAGGGACAACAGAAGTCGTTCCTCATAGCGCTGAAACTCGCACAATACACCATCATCGCCGAACGCAGGCACGAACGTCCCGTCCTGCTGCTGGACGACGTGTGCGACAAGCTCGACGAACAGCGCGTGGAACAGCTCATACGCCTGGTTGCCGGCGACGGATTCGGGCAGATCGTGATAACCGACTGCAATGAACAGCGCCTGCGGTCGCTTCTGGACAAGGCGGACTGCAGCTATACCCTTTTCAGGGTCGAAAACGGAGGAATCGAACCATGAGACGCACCGATCCGAAACCAGTCGGCGACATCTTCGACGAACTCTTCCGAAGTCCCGACATAGCAGCCAAAATAGCAGAGGGTTACCTGCCCGACACATGGCGTGAAGTGGTCGGCAACCGCGTGGCCGACATGACCTCGCAGATAAGGCTCCAGCACGGCACCCTCTACGTACACGTGGTGTCGAGCGTAGTGCGCTCCGAGCTGATGCTCCAGCGCGAGGCGCTGCGCATCGCGCTGAACAACCGCTCGCGCGTGCCGATAGTCAACAAGCTGGTGATCAAATAGAGAAACGGCGGCAACCACAACGATTGCCGCCGCTCTTTTTCCGTGGGCCGAACTAAAATTCCGACGTGAAGCGGAAACGTATATCCTTGAAGTTCTCCTGCGCCAGCGCAAGGGCATAGCTCGTATCGGCCAGGAAGACGTCGCGGCCGTGCTTGTCGACAGCCATGTTCGTGTGCTTGCGTTTCTTGAAATCGGCAAGCTGCTCGGCATTGTCGCTTTCGATCCAGCAGGCCTTGTATATCGAGATGGGCTCCCAGCGGCACTTGGCGCCGTACTCGTGTTCGAGACGGTATTCGATTACCTCGAACTGCAGGGCCCCGACCGTACCTATGATGCGTCGGCCGTTGAGACACGACGTGAAGAGCTGGGCTACACCCTCGTCCATAAGCTGGTCTACACCCTTCGCCAGCTGCTTGAACTTCATCGGGTCGGCATTTTCGATATATCTGAACAGTTCGGGCGAGAACGACGGTATGCCCGTAAACTTGAGCTTTTCACCCTCGGTAAATGTATCGCCTATCTTGAACGTTCCCGTATCGTGCAGGCCGACAATGTCGCCCGGATAGGCGAAATCTATCACCGACTTCTTCTCGGCCATGAATGCCGTGGGCGACGAGAACTTCAACTGCTTGCCGCTGCGCACGTGCAGATAGTTCCTGTTGCGCTCGAAAACGCCCGAACATATCTTCATGAAGGCTATGCGGTCGCGGTGGTTGGGGTCCATGTTGGCGTGTATCTTGAATATGAAGCCCGTCATCTTCTGCTCGTCGGGCTCGACCTGGCGCGTCTCCGTTGCCGACGGACGCGGCGACGGGGCTATGCGTATGAAGCACTCCAGCAGCTCGCGCACGCCGAAATTGTTGACCGCCGAGCCGAAGAACACCGGTGCGACCTCACCGCGCAGATATGCGTCGCGGTCGAACGGATCGTACACGCCCTCGACCAGCTCCACATCGTTACGGAGTTGGGCGGCATACCGCTCTCCGACATGCGCGTCGAGTTCGGGCGAGGCTATATCGTCGATCTCGACCGTCGAGGCCGTGGCCACCTGTCGCTCGTCGCTCGTAAAGAGCGAAAGATTATGCTCATAGAGGTTGTATACGCCCTTGAATGTCGTGCCGCTCGATATGGGGAAGGCCAGCGGGCGCACCTTTATCTGCAACTCGCGCTCGACCTCGTCGAGCAGGTCGAACGGATCCTTGCACGGGCGGTCGAGCTTGTTGATGAAGACCATCACCGGTGTGCGGCGCATACGGCAGACATTCATCAGTTTGCGCGTCTGCGTCTCGACACCCTTCGCGCCGTCGATCACGATGATGACCGAATCCACGGCCGTAAGCGTGCGGTAGGTATCCTCGGCGAAATCCTCGTGACCCGGAGTGTCGAGAATATTGATCTTGACACCTTCGTAATCGAATCCCATGACCGAGGTGGCCACCGAAATACCGCGCTGACGCTCGATCTCCATGAAGTCCGACGTGGCGCTCTTGCGTATCTTGTTGCTCTTGACGGCGCCGGCCACATGTATCGCGCCTCCGAAAAGCAGCAGCTTCTCGGTCAGCGTGGTCTTACCGGCGTCAGGGTGTGAAATGATGGCGAACGTTCGCCTGCGTGCAATCTCTTCCTTGATGGTCATCTATCTTTATTTGTTAACTGGCGGATAATCTATCGTATAGTGCAGGCCTACCGACTCCTTGCATTCGCGGGCCTGCTTGATGGTAAGGTATGCCACCGTGATCATGTTGCGCAGCTCGCACAGCTCGCGGCACGGCTTGGTACGGTTGTAGAGTTCCTCGGTCTCCTGCCATATCACGGCCAGGCGCTTGAATGCGCGGTCGAGACGCAGGTTCGAACGGACGATGCCGACATAGTTCGACATGATGCTCTGCAACTCCTTGCGCTCCTGCATGACAAGGACCATCTCCTCGGCGGCTGCCGTACCTTCGAAATCCCAGTCGGGAATGCCCTCCTGGAAGTCGACCTTGTCGAGGAACTGCGATGCGTGGCGCACGGCCAGGTCGGAGTAGACGAACGCCTCCGAAAGCGAATTCGACGCCAGGCGGTTCGCACCGTGAAGCCCCGTGCAGGAACTCTCGCCCAAAACGTAGAGACGCTTTACCGAGCTCTCGCCGTTGTAATCCACCGTAACGCCGCCGCAGCAGTAGTGGGCCGCAGGGCATACCGGAATCATGTCGCGCGTGATGTCGATGCCGATAGACTTGCACTTCTCGTATATGTTGGGGAAGTGGTGGCGGGTCTCCTCGGCAGGCATGTGCGTAACGTCGAGATAGACGAACTCCTCACCGCGGATCTTCAGTTCGTGGTCGATCGAACGTGCCACGATGTCGCGCGGGGCCAGCGAACGCATCGGGTGGTACTTGTCCATGAACTCCTGCCCGTTCTGCAGACGCAGTATGCCGCCGTATCCGCGCATGGCCTCGGTTATGAGGAACGACGGACGCTCGCCCGGGTGATAGAGCGACGTGGGGTGGAACTGAATGAACTGCATGTTGCGGGTGAAGGCCTTGGCACGGTGACACATGGCGATACCGTCGCCCGTAGCCACTATGGGGTTGGTCGTAGTGTTGTATATGTTTCCGCAACCGCCGGCCGCAACCACCGTGAACTTTGCCAGGATCGTTATGATGTCGTTGGTGTCGGTATTGAGCACATAGGCGCCGAAACAAGCCAGCCCGCGCGTGTGGCGGGGGACGATCTCGCCGAGATGGTGCTGCGTGAGCAGGTCTATGGCGAAGTGGTGTTCGAGGACCGTAATGTTGGCATCGCTGCGAACGCGCTCGATAAGCGCACGCTCGATCTCGGCACCGGTCAGGTCGTTGTGATGGAGTATGCGGTGTTCCGAGTGTCCGCCCTCGCGGTGAAGGTCGAAACGGCCGTCGGGCGTCTTGTCGAAATTGACGCCCCACTCGATCAGGTCACGCGCCGCCTCGGGCGCACGCCGCACCACAAGCTCCACGGCCTTGCGGTCGCACTTGCCGGCCCCGCAAACGAGCGTATCCTCGATATGCTTCTCGAACGTATCGGGCGGATAGGTTACCGAACAGATTCCTCCCTGTGCATAGTTTGTGTTGCACTCGACCAGCTCTCCCTTCGTAACGAGGGTGACGTGGCCGTAACGGGCGGCCCTGAGGGCAAAACTCAGACCTGCAGCGCCGGAGCCGATAACCAGAAAATCGGTCTTCATAAAGAAAAGTATTATATTCCGTCCGCAAAGATAGTGCAAACCGAGCGCATAGTCAAATTTTTATGCGTCGCGAAGGGTACAAAACCTGTTTTATCGCCGTCGTGCAGCTGTAAAACAGCCATCGTTCGACAGTCGGCCACGCCACTTGCGGCACACAATAAAAACAGGCTCCCGCCGTTGAATATCCAGCTACGACGCAAAAACGGAAAAAAACGATAGTAAAATTTATTAAAATTTATTGTTATTCTTTTCACAAACCAAAATAAAGACATATCTTTGTGGCGTGAAAAAGTGAAAGGGAGATTTCACCGGTTGGCGCGGAAAATGCAGCCGGCCGACAAATGAAGGCAGAGGTTAATTAAAAACATATTTTTATTATGTCAAAGATCGATTTAACAAAGTACGGCATCACGGGAACGACCGAGGTGGTGTACAATCCTTCTTACGAGCAGCTGTTCGAAGAGGAGACGAAAGAGGGCCTTACGGGCTATGAGAAGGGTGTCGTAACGGAGCTCGGCGCCGTTAACGTAATGACCGGCGTATACACCGGCCGTTCGCCCAAGGACAAGTTCATCGTCATGGACGAGAACTCGAAGGATACCATCTGGTGGACTTCCGAAGAGTACAAGAACGACAACAAGCCCGTATCGGAGAAGACATGGGCTGCCGTTAAGGAGATTGCCCAGAAGGAGCTCTCGAACAAGCGTCTGTTCGTAGTTGACGGTTTCTGCGGTGCAAACAAGGACACCCGCATGGCCGTACGTTTCATCATGGAGGTTGCATGGCAGGCTCACTTCGTAAAGAACATGTTCATACGTCCGACCGAGGAGGAGCTCAAGGACTTCGAGCCCGACTTCGTAGTATACAACGCTTCGAAGGCCAAGGTTGAGAACTACAAGGAGCTCGGCCTCAACTCGGAGACTGCCGTAGTATTCAACATCACTTCGCGCGAGCAGGTTATCATCAACACCTGGTACGGCGGTGAGATGAAGAAGGGTATGTTCTCGATGATGAACTACTACCTGCCGCTCAAGGGCATCGCTTCGATGCACTGCTCGGCCAACACCAACAGCAAGGGCGAGACCGCAATATTCTTCGGTCTGTCGGGAACCGGCAAGACCACCCTTTCGACCGACCCGAAGCGTGAACTCATCGGTGACGACGAGCACGGCTGGGACGACAACGGTATCTTCAACTTCGAGGGCGGCTGCTACGCCAAGGTTATCAAGCTCGACAAGGAGTCCGAGCCCGATATCTACAACGCCATCAAGCGCGACGCCCTTCTGGAGAACGTTACCGTTGACGAGGCTACGGGCAAGATCGACTTCGACGACAAGTCGGTAACAGAGAACACCCGTGTATCTTACCCGATCTACCACATCAACAACATCGTTAAGCCCGTTTCGACCGCTCCGGCTGCCAAGAACGTGATCTTCCTCTCGGCTGACGCATTCGGCGTACTGCCCCCGGTATCGATTCTGACTCCCGAGCAGACGAAGTACTACTTCCTTTCGGGCTTCACCGCAAAACTCGCAGGTACCGAGCGCGGTATCACCGAGCCTACGCCGACCTTCTCGGCTTGCTTCGGACAGGCGTTCCTCGAACTCCACCCGACCAAGTATGCCGAAGAGCTGGTTAAGCGCATGGAGAAGAGCGGTGCAAAGGCATACCTCGTGAACACCGGCTGGAACGGTACCGGCAAGCGTATCTCGATCAAGGATACCCGCGGTATCATCGACGCTATCCTCGACGGTTCGATCGAGAAGGCTCCGACCAAGAACATTCCTATCTTCAACTTCGAGGTTCCGACCGAGCTTCCGGGTGTTGATCCCAAGATCCTCGATCCCCGCGACACCTATGCAGACGCTGCAGAGTGGACCAAGAAGGCAGAAGACCTGGCAGGCCGCTTCATCAAGAACTTCAACAAGTACACCACCAACGAGGCAGGCAAGGCTCTGGTAGCCGCAGGCCCGAAGCTGGACTAAGCTGAAGTCCCGACAGTGCGGATCGCGAAGGTCGGCACACATATACAACTGACGAAGGCCCGGAAATTCCGGGTCTTCGTTTTTTCCCGGAGGCGTCACCCGTTTATGTAAAGCTGTGGCATGCCACGTTACGCCTTTAATAAAATATTAGCGCATACGTACCGGCATTTATTGAAAAACCGGCAAACGGCACACCGTCTTCGGAATATTTTTCTATCTTTGTAAGGATGTCCGGACTCTACATACATATTCCGTTCTGCAAACGCATATGCGCCTACTGCGACTTCTTCAAGTGCGCGGACCTGCGGTCAATGCCGGCCGTAACCGAAGCAATGCACCTCGAACTTGAAGAGGAGAACCGCTTCATCGGCGACCGGCAGCTTCAGAGCATCTATTTCGGCGGAGGCACGCCCTCGCTGCTGGAGCCGGACGAACTGCAACGCTTCATCGACCGGGCGGCACGGTTGTTCGACACTTCCCGGCTGAAAGAGATAACGGTCGAGGTCAATCCCGACGACATAAATGCGGAATATATCGCGGCACTGCGCCGCACGGCAGTCAACAGGATAAGTATAGGTATACAATCGTTCGACGAGCGCCTTCTGCGGCTGATGAACCGCCGTCATACGGGCTTACAGGCCGAAGAGGCCGTCAGGGCCATTCAGGCAGCCGGATACGGCAACGTCACAGCCGACCTCATATTCGGCATCGACGGTTTTGCCGACGAACGGCTCGAATCCGACATCGAGCGCCTGCTCGGTCTGGGCGTACAGCACATATCGGCATACCACCTGACCATCGAGCCCGACACGAGATTCGGGCGCATGGCTGCACGCGGGGAGTTCCGCGCAGTCGACGAGGAGCAGAGCGAACACGAGTTCCGTCTGATACACGACAGGCTTGCGGCAGCGGGATTCGAACACTACGAAGTCTCGAATTACGCGCGTGCCGGCTACCGTTCACTCCACAACTCGTCCTACTGGACCGGCGCCGAATATCTCGGCATCGGACCCGGAGCACACTCCTACAACGGCAGCGTGCGTCGCTGGTGCGAGCAGCCGACATCGGAATACGTGCACGCACGTAAATACGGAGAGGAACACCTCGACGATACCGACCGCTACAACGAGTTTGTCATGACCTCGCTGCGACGCGTCGAGGGTGTCGGCATCGCCGAAATGGCCGAAAGATTTGGCGCGGAACATGCAGAGACATTTACGCGCCGTGCCCGCGAACTCGAGGGATACGGTGTAGTCGTCGAAGGTGGAAGGGTCCGGATACCACCAGAAAAGATGCTCGTATCCGATGCGGTAATCAGCGAACTGTTCGAAATGAAATAATGTTAATTTATTATTAAATTTTTTTATTATATTAGGATAAAAGGGCCAGTAAAAATTGCGCAATCAATACAAAAACAGTAATTTTGCAGCCGAATCCGATAATTAAACAACAACATAAAAACCAAGGTCCATGAACAACACCAAATTTACGCCGGATTACCTCTTTGAGGTAAGCTGGGAGGTTTGCAACAAAGTCGGCGGAATACACACCGTCATAGCTTCGAAAGCTAAAACGACATGCAAGAAATTCGGAGACCACTATATAGTCATCGGCCCCGATTTTGCCGGTGGAGCCGCAAGTTCCGAGTTCGAAGAAGACGCCAGCCTGCTCAAGCAATGGCGCCAGGCTCTCTACGACGAAGGTGTGAGAGTCCGCATCGGACGCTGGAAAATCGAGGGCTCGCCCATAGCGATCCTCGCCGATTTCACATCGCTCTTCTCGCAGAAGGACGAGATTCTCAAAAGATTGTGGGAGAGCTACCACGTAGACTCCATATCCGGACAGTGGGACTATGTCGAGCCGGTACTCTTCGGCCGCATTGCAGGCATAATCATCGAATCGTTCGTCGAGACGTTCTGCACGTCGACGGACAAGGTCGCAGCCCATTTCCATGAGTGGATGACGGCATCGGGCGGTCTGTACCTGCGCGAAAACGCACCCTACATCGCCACTATCTTCACCACGCATGCTACCGTCATGGGACGCTGCATCGCCGGCAACAGGCTGCCGCTCTACAACAACCTCACGAAATTCAACGCCGACGAGCTGGCACACCAGTTCAACGTCATGGCCAAGCACTCCATCGAGAAGACGGCGGCGAACTATCACGACGCTTTCCTGACCGTCAGCGACATTACGGCCAACGAATGCAAGTACCTGCTCGGCCACGAAGCCGACGGCATAACGCCGAACGGTTTCGAGAACGACTTCGTATGGAAAGGCACCGCATATGACGAGAAACGCCGCGACGCACGCAAGGCACTGATCGACGTTGCCGAAGCATGCCTCGGCTGCAAGTTCGAGAAGGAGCCGCTCATCATCGGCACAAGCGGACGCTACGAATTCCGCAACAAGGGTATCGACATCTTCCTCGAGGCCCTGAAGCAGCTCGAGTCGTCGGGCAACCTCGACCGCGAGGTTCTGGCCTACCTGATGATACCTGCCGGCATCACGGGTGCACGCCTCGACCTGCAGGCACACCTGGCCGACAATTCGAAACCGATCGACCCGGCCCAGTACAAGTACACGACCCACACGCTCGAGAACATCACATGGGACCAGATAGCCCAGACCATCAACGGCAGCGTGCTGGACAACCCCGCATCGAAGGTCAAGGTCGTATTCGTACCGACATACCTCAACGGCAACGACGGCATCTTCAACAAGAGCTACTACGAGCTGCTGGTGGGCATGGACCTTACGGTCTTCGCATCATACTACGAGCCGTGGGGATACACCCCGCTCGAGTCCATTGCATTCTCGACACCTACCGTAACCTCGTCACTGGCAGGTTTCGGCGCATGGGTCAAGAAGTTCGGCTACAACAGCGGAATCACGGTAATCCACCGCGACGACTTCAACGACAAGGAAGCCATCGCAGCCATAGCCGACAAACTGCTCGGCTTCTCGCGTCTCACGGAAGAGGAGACCAAAAAGGCACGCAAGGAGGCCCTCGAAGCTTCGAAGCATGCTCTCTGGCCCAATCTCTTCGAGAACTATGAGAAGGCCTACTCGCTGGCCGTCGAAAACTCGATAGCACGTACGAACCGCGCGATCCTCGAAGACGGCGGCTCGTCGAACGAACAGATCAACTTCGTCCGCCAGCAGCTCATATCCGAGCAGCCCACATGGCAGCGCATGATGGTAGAGAAGAGTCTGCCGGCGTGCCTCCACCCGCTCGAGGAGCTGTCGCGCAACCTTTGGTGGTGCTGGAACCCCGGCGGCCGCGACCTGTTCGAATATGTAGACAAGGAACTGTGGGTGGAAGTCGACCGCAACCCTATCGTACTGCTCGACAAACTCTCCGTAAAACGTATCAAGGAGCTTGAACAGGACACCACATTCCTCGGCATGCTCGAATCGGTATACAACAACTACAAGGCATACATGTCCGAAAAGCCCGACCCGAAGAGCGCAAAGATCGCATACTTCTCGATGGAGTACGGTCTGCACTCGTCGCTGAAGATATACTCGGGCGGTCTGGGAATCCTGGCCGGCGACTATCTGAAGGAGGCTTCGGACAAGAACGTGCCCATGGTGGCCGTGGGTCTGCTCTACCGCTACGGATACTTCACGCAGCGTCTGTCGGCTCAGGGTGCACAGGAGGTCGAGTACGAGGCACAGAACTTCTTCAAACTGCCGATCTCGCCCGTACGCGACGAGGAGGGCAACTGGATTACGGTACAGGTGGCGTTCCCCGGACGTACGCTTTCGGCGCGCGTTTGGAAATGCCAGGTTGGACGTACGGATCTCTTCCTGCTCGACGCCGACTATGAGGCCAACCTCGCCGAAGACCGTCAGGTTACGCACCACCTCTACGGCGGCGACTGGGAAAACCGTCTCAAGCAGGAGCTGCTGCTGGGCATCGGAGGTATCCGCGCACTCGTGAAGATGGGAATCGAACAGGACGTATACCACTGCAACGAAGGCCATGCCGCATTCATCGGGTTGGAGCGTATAGGCAACCTCATCGACCGCCAGAAGCTCTCGTTCTCGGAGGCCCTGGAGGTTGTGCGTTCGTCGTCGCTCTTCACGACCCACACGCCCGTACCCGCAGGCCACGACGCCTTCCCCGAGTCGATGATCCGCCAGTACATGTCGCACTTCCCCGACCTGCTGAAGATCACGTGGGAGCAGTTCATCAACCTCGGCAAGACCAATCCCAACGACCCGAACCAGAAGTTCTCGATGTCGGTGCTCGCATGCAACCTCTCGCAGGAGGTCAACGGCGTATCGTGGCTCCACGGCGAGGTTTCGAAGGATATCCTCGGCAACATTTGGCCCGGATATTTCAAGAACGAGCTTCACATAGGCTACGTAACCAACGGCGTACACTTCCCGACATGGACCGCCTCGAACATGAGACGCCTCTATGCCAAGTACTTCCCCGAAGGCTTCGACGGACACATATACAAGATCCCCGAGTGGCAGAAGGTCTACAACATCTCGGACGAGGAGCTGTGGCTTGAGCGCATGTTCCTCAAGAACAAGCTCATAAAGATGATACGCCGCCGCTACAGCGATCCCACTCAGGTACAGCTCGAATCGCCGCGGCAGATGGTGCAGATCTCGGAGGGTATCAAGCCCGACGTGCTGACCATAGGTTTCGCCCGCCGTTTCGCTACGTACAAGCGTGCATACCTGCTCTTTACGAACCTCGAACGCCTCTCGGCCATCGTCAACAACAAGGAGCGCCCCGTACAGTTCATCTTCGCCGGCAAGGCCCACCCCAATGACAAACCGGGTCAGGACCTCATCAAGCGCATCGTCGAGGTTGCTGCCAAGCCCGAATTCGTGGGCAAGATCATCTTCCTGCAGAACTACGACATGGAGCTTGCACGCCGCATGGTACAGGGCGTGGACGTATGGCTCAACACCCCGACACGTCCTCTCGAGGCTTCGGGTACGTCGGGCGAGAAGTGCGTGATGAACGGTGTACTTCAGTTCTCGGTACTCGACGGCTGGTGGGTTGAAGGCTACAAGGAGGGTGCCGGCTGGGCACTGCCGATGAAGCGCACCTTCACCGACCAGAGTTTCCAGGACGAACTCGACGCCGAGATGATCTACAACACCATCGAGGAGGAGATCGTGCCGAAATACTACAACCGCGGCTCGGACGGCATACCGCACGAGTGGGTTGCCTCGATCAAAAAGTGCATAGCCGACGTTGCGTCGAACTTCACGACCAACCGCATGCTCATCGACTACGAGGACCGCTTCTACAACAAGCTGGCAGCCCGCAAGAAAGAGCTTACGGCCGACAACTACATGCAGGCACGCGAGATCGCGGCTTGGAAACGCAAGGTTTCGGCGGCATGGAACAACGTCAAACTCGTAGAGGTGAAGCGCGCATGCATCGACACCGCAGCCATCATGGTCGGCGAACCCTACCACTTCGAGGTTACGCTCGACATAGCGAACCTGCAGCCCAAGGACATAGGCGTCGAACTGGTTGTAGCCAAGCAGCTCGAATACGGACAGAGCACGCACGTCGAGACATCGGCCGAGTTGAAGGTAAGCAAGGCCGTAGGCAACCTCGTGACCTACTCGCTCGATTATGTACCGGAACGCACCGGAATGTTCGACGTGGCACTCCGCATCTTCCCCAAAAACGCGAAACTGCCCCACAGAATGGACTTCGCGCTGGTTAAATGGGCGTAATCATATCGAAAAATCGGCATTGCCCGTTTGGATAATGCCGATTTTTTTATTAATTTCACGGAAGGATAACACTAAAATTCAACATAATATGTCAGCATTAACATTCGACAAAGGCGAGTTGGGAAACCTCGAATATTCGCTCCAGCGCGAAATGTTGGCGACAGACCGCCGTGGCGGATACATGAGCACCACAATTGTCTGTTGCAATACGCGGAAATACCACGGCCTTATGGTAGCGCCGATAGACGACAGCGACAAAACATGCGTACTGCTCTCGTCTCTCGACGAAACGATCGTACAGCACGATCAGTCGTTCAACCTGGCACTGCACCGCTACAAGGGGATATACGAGCCGCGCGGCCACAAGTATATCACCGACTTCAGCTACACGCCGTGCCCGACGATCACGTACCGTGTCGGCGGCGTTATTCTCCGCAAAGAGTTTCTGTGGATACACAAGCGTACGCAACTGATGATACGCTACACGCTGCTCGATGCGCATTCCGACACGACGATCAGGCTGCGTCCGTTCTTCGCCTTCCGTGACAAGCACGCACTGACCCATGCCAACATGGAGGCCGACGGCCGCTCATATCCGGTACCTTTCGGCGTAAAATGCCGTCTCTACGACGGATATCCGTGGCTCTACCTGCAGACGGACCGCGCCGACGCCGAATTCATTCCCGCCCCCGACTGGTACTACGACTTCGAATACCAGCAGGAGCTCAAACGCGGGTATGAAGGCTACGAAGACCTTCTTACGACCGGATACTTCGAACTCAAGATCAAAAAGGGCGAAAGCGTCATCTTCTCGGCCTCGACCGAAGAGATGCCCTCGTGCGAGAGCATACGCGAGTTCTACGAAACATCGATCGCCCGCCGCACGCACAAGATCGACTTCATAAGCTGCCTGCGCCACTCGGCCCGACAGTTCGTCGTACGCCGCGCGGACGGCCGCACCGAGATGATCGCCGGATACCCGTGGCTCGGCGTCGACGGCCGCACCACCCTCATATCGCTGCCGGGCATAACTCTCGAGCAGGGATACAAGGAGGACTGCATGGATATTCTGGACACAATGGTACGCGACATGCGCAACGGCGACTTCGCCGGCTCGGCATCGGCATACAACGAAGCCGACGCCCCGCTGTGGTTCTTCTGGACATTGCAGAACCTTGAAAAGCATGTCGGAGCCGCCGAAGTGTGGAAACGCTATGGCGAGGCCATGAAATCGATTCTCGAAGCCTACAAACGCGGCATCGGAGGACGTGTATGCCTGCACGAAAACGGGCTTGTATGGGCTGCTGCCGAGAACGAGGCCCTCACATGGCAGGATACGAAGGTCGACGGCAAGCCCGTCACCCCGCGTCCGGGATATGCCGTCGAGATCAACGCCTTGTGGTACAATGCGGTATGCTATACGCTCGCACTGGCCGGCAAATTCGGAGACAAAGCCTTCGTCAAGGAGTGGAAAGAGCTGCCCGAAAAGACCAAGGCTTCGTTCATCGAGAAGTTCTGGTACGCCGAAGAGGGCTATCTCTACGACTATGTCAACAACGATACGGCCGACCACTCGATACGTCCCAACATGATGATCGCATGCGGTCTCGACTACACGATGCTCAACGAGGAGCAGACCGTGGCCGTAGTGCTGACCGTAAGACAGCACCTGCTCACACCGCGCGGACTGCGCACGCTCTCGCCCCGCAATCCGCTCTACGATTCGACGGCAGACGACAGCCAGCATTCGCAGGACCTTGCCCGCATGAACGGCGGCGTATGGGTATGGCCGCTGATATTCTACGTGCGCAACGGGTTCCAGATGATGGGAGACGACTTCGTGACAAGCGCACGCGAGATAGCCGAGGCCTTCAACGAGGATATACAGACCTGCTGCATAGGTTCGCTGTCCGAGTACTACGACGCCGATCCCCCGTACGGACCTCGTGGAGCCACATCGTCGGCATTGAGCGTGGGGGCACTGCTCCAGATATGCGACATGATCGCCCGGCACTCGAAAAAGGTCCGCACGACGAAGTCGACGGCAAAAGCCGCAGAGAAGAAGCCGGCGAAGGCCGGCGGCACGGCAGCAGAAGCTCCGGCCGAAAAGAAGACCGCAGCCAGAAAACCTGCCAAGGCCGGTGCCAAGGCGGCTGCCGCCCCCAAAGCGTCAACCAAGAAGAACAACAACAAAAAACAATAAACAGTCATGAGAGTTTTAATGTTCGGCTGGGAGTTTCCTCCGCATATAGCAGGAGGTCTCGGAACAGCATGCTACGGTATGACGCGTGGACTCGCCCGCAACGGTGTCGATGTAACGTTCGTCATGCCGCGCGCATCGGGCGATGAGGACCAGCGCTTCGTGCATGTCGTCAACGCAAGCGACATAGATGCCGTTTACAGCAACGTGGACGGCGGACTGGACGATCTGATGGACAAGATATCGTTCATACGTATCGATTCCAACATCGTTCCGTACATCACGCCCGAAGAGTACCGCGAATACCACGACGAGTTCGTGAAAAGCGGCAGGAAAGTATGGGAAACCCATGACATCTGGAGCCAGCGATACACATTCTCGGGCAAATACGGCGCCAACCTCATGGAAGAGGTTGCACGCTATGCCATCGTTGCGGCCCAGGTAGCCAGGGAACTCGAAGGTCAGTTCGACGTGATCCACGCCCACGACTGGCTCACCTACTACGCAGGCATTGCCGCGAAACGCGTATCGGGCAAGCCGCTGGTCGTACACATGCACGCTACGGAGTATGACCGCAGCGGCGAAAACATCAACACGCAGACCTATGCCATCGAGCGTGCCGGCATGGAGGCCGCCGACAAGGTCATCGCGGTATCGAACCTTACACGCCGCATCGTAATCGAACGGTACGGCATTCCGGCCGACAAGGTCGTCACGGTACACAACGCCGTACGCTTTGCCGAAGGTGCGGACTCAACCCCGGAGGAGCGCGGAGTCAAGGACAAGATCGTAACGTTCCTGGGTCGAATAACCTACCAGAAGGGTCCCGACTACTTTGTCGAGGCCGCAGCCAAAGTCCTCAAGCGCGTGCCCAACGTACGTTTCGTAATGGCCGGCTCGGGCGACATGATGAACCATGTCATACGCCGCGTCGCACGCCTTGGCATCGCCGACAGGTTCCACTTCACGGGCTTCCTGCGCGGCGAGGACGTGCACAAGATGTTCCGTCTGTCGGACGTGTACATCATGCCGTCGGTATCGGAGCCGTTCGGCATCTCCCCGCTCGAGGCGATGCGCTCGAACGTTCCGGTCATCATCTCGAAACAGAGCGGTGTCGCCGAGGTGCTCGACTACGCAATCAAGGTCGACTACTGGGACGTGGACGCCATGGCCGATGCAATATATGGACTGATAACCTACCCGGCACTGTCCCACATGTTCGCCCAGAAGGGCCTCGAAGAGGTTACGGGACTCAAGTGGAACAATGCCGCAGCCAAAATCAAAGACATATACCAAGAGGTTATCGACAAAAATCAGAAAAACTAAAACTGCACTCCGGATATGAAGACAATTTGTTTATATTTTCAGGTACATCAACCATGGCGACTGAAGACTTACAGGTTCTTCAACATGGGAAAAGACCACAACTACCTCGACGACCTGACCAACCGCGCAATCATGCAGAAAGTTGCACGCCAGTGCTATCTGCCGATGAACGCGCTGCTTCTCAAACTCATAAAGGAGAACAAGGGCAAATTCCGCTGCTCGTTCTCGCTGACAGGAACCGTTGTCGAGCAGTTCAAGGCATACGCTCCCGAAGTATTGAACTCATTCAAGGCCCTGGCGGAGACCGGGTGCGTCGAGTTCCTCGCGGAGACATACTCGCACTCGCTGTCGTCGCTGGCATCGAAGGAGGATTTCACGGAGCAGGTAAAGCTCCACACGGCCATGATAAAGAAGGAGTTCGGACTCAAGCCGACCGCCTTCCGCAATACCGAGCTCATCTACTCGGACGAGATAGGTGCACAGGTTGCAGAGATGGGATTCAAGGTGATGCTCGCCGAAGGTGCCAAGCACGTCCTCGGCTGGAAATCGCCCGACTTCGTCTACACCAACGCCATCGACCAGAAGCTGCGCCTGCTGCTGCGCAACTACAAGCTCTCGGACGACATAGCCTTCCGCTTCTCGAACCAGGGCTGGAGCGAATATCCGCTCACGGCCGACAAATATGCATCGTGGCTTGCAGGTGAAACCGGCGAGATCATCAACCTCTTCATGGACTACGAGACCTTCGGTGAGCACCAGAAAGCCAATACCGGCATTCTCGATTTCGTAAAGGCTCTGCCGGCAGCCATACTGAAGAACGGCGACATGGAGTTCGAGACCGTAACGAAGGCCGCAGAAAAGCACCAGCCCATATCGGTGCTGCACTGCCCGCACGTAATGTCATGGGCCGACGAGGAGCGCGACGTTACGGCATGGCTCGGCAACGAGCTGCAGAACGAAGCCTTCTCGAAACTCTACGCTCTCAAGGATAAGATAAAGGCCTTGAAGAACAAGGATTTCGACTATGTATGGAACTTCATGCAGACCTCGGACCACTTCTACTACATGGCTACCAAATGGCTCTCCGACGGTGACGTACACTCGTACTTCAACCCCTACGGATCGTCCTACGAGGCATTCATCAACTACATGAACGTTCTGTCGGACTTCGAGATAGAGGTTGAAAAGGCCCTCGAAGCAAAACAGTCCCGCAAAAAGGTCAAGACGGCCTGAGACCATTGCAGCAACCGACCGGCAGCCTGAGCACTTTCCATACGGTTGAAAGTTGACCGACGGCTTCATGACCGGAATCGTTAAAAGAAAAGCGACAGCCAACATGTTGGCTGTCGCTTTTGATTGTATACACCGACAAAAAGGGCGCCAACCGATTGGTTGGCGCCCCAATGCTTTTACTTTTTGTCTTTAGGCTTGAATATCAGGTAACCGATCGAGACTCCGACCTTGTTGGGATACCACTCCGACGACCCGTTGAACGGATCGGGCGACAGAGGCTCCTTCCAGTCGGGACGGTGAGGGTGCATGTCTATAACCCCGTCGAGCGAATAGCCGTTGTACATGCTTGTCATGTACGAGAAACCGAAAAAGGCGTCGAGCACCCATCTCTCCCTGAAGATGTACTCATATCCCACGCACAACCCGAACATGAAGCCGTAGCCCTTGCTGTAACGGTCCTCAAGAGTGATGCGGCCGCCCTTGAGTTCGGGCTTCGACATCTTGAAAGCCATCATGCCCACATTGCCGCCGACGTAGAATCCGCGGTTATGCTGCTTGATGTAGTAACGGTACTCGTTCATGAAGATACCGAAATGCATGGGATGCCCGTTGGCTATCGACTGCCAGGGCGAATATACGAACTCCGTCTGGAAAGTCGAGTGGTTCGACAAGCGGAATTCGACCTGCGGGTTTATCACCCCGACGCAGGCATAGAGCGCATTGATCTTGGCATAGATCTGCGCATGGACACGTCCGGCGGCGCAAAAAACCAGCATACAGGCCGCAACGGCCGCAATGGTCACCCTCCTCATCGGCTAAAGATCCTGCAGCAACCCGCGTTATACGGTCATTATCTCCTTCTCCTTGCGGTCGAGGGCTGCATCGAGCATCTTGGTATATTTCTCGAGCAGTTTCTGCGACTGTGTTTCGCCGTCCTTCGACTCGTCCTCGGGCATACCCTCCTTCATGGCCTTCTTGAAAGCCTCGACAGCATCACGGCGTGCATTGCGCAGGCTCACACGGGCTGTTTCAGCCTCGGCGCGTACCTGCTTCACCAACTCCTTGCGGCGCTCCTCGGTAACGGGAGGCATCGTCAGGCGGATCTGCTCGCCGTTGTTCGAAGGCGTAAGACCGATGTTCGAATCGAGAATGGCCTTTTCGATGGCACGGATCATGTTTTTGTCCCACGGTTGGATAAGGACGGTCTTGGCATCAGGTACCGTCACGCTGGCAACACCCGAAACCGGAGTCTGCGATCCGTAGTAATCCACGAATACGCCGTTCAGCACATTGAGCGAAGCCTTGCCGGCACGTACGTTCAAAAGCGACTCCTCGAGATAGTCGATTGCCTTCTGCATGCGGGCCGAAGCCTCGTTGAGAATAGTTTTGGTATCCATAATCATTTGTTGTTTAATGTTTTCTCTATCTGTCCGACGAGTTCCGAGAACTCCTTCTTGTCATACCCCACACCAATATAGGCGATACGGCCGTCACGGTCGATCAGGAAGTTGCGCGGTATGGACTGTGTGGCGTAAAGCTTGTAGATCGACTCCTGCGGGTCGAGGCCTGCGGGGAAGTGATAACCCTTGTCGGCCATAAACTTCTCGACAACCGCACGCTCCTCGCCGCGCGATATGGCGACGAAGGCAAACTCCTCACCGACAAAACGGTCGACAATCTCCTCCTGTACATGGGACAACTCCTCACGGCACGGCGGGCACCATGTCGCCCAGAAGTTGACGAGCACGACCTTGCCGCGCAGCGACGAGAGCTGAAGACTCGTACCGTCGAGCATCTCCACCGTGAAGTCGGGAGCGGCATCACCTGTACGCACCAATGTCGTGGCCGCAAATTCAGCAGGAAGTTCACCGTCTCCGGCAGCAGCATTGTCATCACCGGCCGGCATTCCCGGCAGCATGTAGATTATCAACAGGACGATGGCAAGCAGCGCCACGAGTATCAGCAGGCGTTTGTTGCCTTTTTTTGCAGTTCTTCTTATGGCCATAACGTTATCGTTTTACAATTGTACCTATGTTCTCACCGGCAAGCACGCATTCGAGATTCCCGCGCGTATCCATGTTGAAGACAATGATATCGAGACCGTTCTCGCGGCAAAGCGTGAATGCAGTCATATCCATGATCCGCAGGTTGCGCTCATACACCTCGTCGAAGGTGATGGTGTCGAAACGCTTGGCTGCAGGGTCCTTTTCGGGATCGGCCGTGTAGACGCCGTCCACGCGCGTACCCTTCAGCAACACGTCGGCCTCGATCTCGACACCGCGCAGCGCCGCCGCCGAGTCGGTCGAGAAGTAGGGATTCGACGTACCGCCGCCGAATATGACCACATAACCCGCCTCCATGTATTCGAGGGCCTTGGCTTTGGAGTAGTATTCGCCTATGGGTTCCGTACGGATCGAGGTCAGCACCCTGGCCTTCACGCCGTTGTCCTCAAGTGCGGACTGCAAGGCTATGGAGTTGATGATGGTTGCGAGCATACCCATCTGGTCGCCCTTCACACGGTCGAAACCGCGCTTGGCTCCCTGAAGACCGCGGAATATGTTGCCACCGCCGATGACGATGCCTATCTGCACACCCTGTTCAGCCACCGCCTTGATCTGCTCGGCATAGGAGTGTAACACTTCGGTCGAAAGGCCGTATTTCTGCGAGCCCTGCAACGACTCGCCGCTGAGTTTTAGAAGAATCCTTTTGTATTTCATAAGTCGATAACAAATATCCAGTTGTCCGTACCGGAAAAAAGTCCGGCGCCGCTGCGGCCATGGCCGCACTATTTCACATTGCGAATATACGAAAATATATTCCAAATTCAAGAGCGGCTACCCTATTTTTAAGAGGCCCGCATGTCGGCATTGCCGCAAAAAAGAGCGCCGATAGAGCCAAGACGGTCCAAACGCGTCGAATGTAAAGGTATTATTAGTATCTTTGTCCGACGATGTCCGAAAAAGAGTACATACTTTTGCCCGGGATAAATTCACCGGCAGGCCTCAAGAAGCTGAAGGTCGACGAATTGCCGCTCTATTGCGACGAGTTGCGCCGCTATATCATCGAGTGCTGCGCCGTCAACCCCGGACACCTGGCCTCGAGCCTCGGCGCCGTGGAGCTTGCCGTGGCCATACACTATGTATTCGACACGCCGTACGACAAGCTCATCTGGGACGTCGGCCATCAGGCATACGCCCACAAAATCATTACCGGCCGCCGCGAGGCATTCGTCGACAACCGCAAGCTCAACGGCATCAGCGGGTTCCCGCGCATGTGCGAGAGCGAATACGACGCTTTCGGCGGCGGGCATGCATCGGTGTCGATCTCGGCAGCCTTCGGCATGGCAAAGGCCGCGGAACTGAAGGGCGAAAAGCGCAAGGTCGTTGCCGTAATAGGCGACGGTGCGATGACGGGAGGCCTTGCCTTCGAAGGGCTGAACAATGCCGGCGACGGCAAGAACAGCGACATACTCGTCATTCTGAATGACAACAACATGGCGATCGACGAGCCGACCGGAGCCCTCGGGCACTATCTGGTCAGGGTCTCGACCTCGAAGTTCTACAACCGGTTCAAGAATTCGCTGTGGCACGCCATGCGCCACACGCCGCGCCTGCTGAAGCTTTTCCGCAAGGCCGGCAATGCCGTAAAACAGGGCCTGCTGCAGAACAGCAACCTGTTCGAGAGCCTCAACTTCAGGTATTTCGGCCGCATAGACGGGCACGACGTCAAGGAACTCGTGAGGGTTCTGACCGACCTGCGCGACATAGACGGGCCGAAACTCCTCCACATAATGACCGTCAAGGGCAAGGGTTACGCTCCGGCCGAACACCATCAGGCCGAGTGGCACGCACCCGGCCGCTTCGACCCCTCGACAGGCGTAAGGCTCGCCAAAAAGGTTGCCGACCGCTACCAGGACGTCTTCGGCGAGACGCTGCTCGATCTGGCACGCCTCGACAGCCGCGTGGTTGGAATCACCCCGGCCATGCCGTCGGGCTGTTCGATGTGCATTCTCATGGAGAAGATGCCGGAACGCTGCTTCGACGTCGGCATTGCCGAAGGGCACGCGGTAACGTTCTCGGCCGGGCTTGCCGCCGCCGGAATGGTCCCGTTCTGCAACATCTACTCGTCGTTCATGCAGCGCGCATACGACAATGTCATACACGACGTGGCAATCCAGAAGCTGCACGTAGTCCTGTGCCTCGACCGCGGAGGACTCGTCGGCGAGGACGGAGCCACGCACCACGGAGCCTTCGACCTTGCGTTCTTCGGCTGCATACCCAACCTAACGGTGGCAGCGCCGATGGACGAGCTCGAACTGCGCAACCTTATGTATACTGCCCTACAGGGCTACATGCCCTTTGCCATACGCTATCCGCGCGGGACTGGAACCGGCATCAGATGGCGCGGGCAACAGTTCGAGACCCTGCCGACAGGGCGCGGACGCAAACTGCGCGACGGCAGCGGCACCGCCGTGGTGACGATCGGAACTGTCGGCAACTTCGCCGCCGAGGCGATAGCCCGGGCCGCGGCCGAAGGTATCGTCGACGCCGCACACTACGACCTGCGTTTTGCAAAACCGCTGGACGAGGAGATGCTGCATGAGATCGGCGACAGGTTCCGCAGAGTGATAACCGTCGAGGACGGGATACTGCGCGGCGGAGTCGGCGAAGCCGTGACCGCCTTCTTCAACAGGCATGGATACGCCGTGAAAGTGAGATCTCTGGGTATTGACGACCGTTTCGTCGAGCATGGCACGCCGGCCGAGCTCTATGCCATGTGCGGGTACGACGCCGACGGCATATACCGCGAACTGACAAGGCTCTGAATCGATTCCGGTACGATATGTGCAGTCGCAACATAAAGACCGGATCATGAAAAGAGTGCTTATTCTGACAATAATAATGCTTACGATCATGGGAATAGCCTATGGAGTCGGGCGCAAGGCGTCCGAACATACTCCCGACATGGAGTTTGACATCGACCGCTACATGGGTACATGGTACGAGGTCGCCCGATACGACCACTCGTTCGAGCGCAACATGGAGCAGGTCACAGCCACCTACCAGCGTATCTCCGACAAGCGCATACGCGTGGTCAACCGCGGATACAACACCAGGACAAGGAAGTGGAGCGAAGCCGTCGGCAAGGCCAAACCCGGAGACCGCGCCGGACAGTTGCGCGTATCGTTCTTCTGGATATTCTATTCAGACTACAACATTCTCGAACTCGCCGAAGACTACTCGTGGGCTCTGGTCGGCAGCAGTTCGCCGCATTACCTGTGGATACTCTCCCGCACACCGTCGCTGCCGGCAAAGGTCCTCGACGAAATACTCGCCACGGCCCGCAGTTACGGATACGACACGGAAAAACTCATTTTCGTGGCGCAGGATTGAATCCGCCGCAACACGCTGTACGTCTGCACCGAGTTTCAAAAACGCCCGGTCCCGCATGTCGGAATCGGGCGTAACTGCGTCTATATGGAAGGCGGCCGGTGTTGCCGTTCACGACAAGATGATATAACTTTGCATACCGATACGAAACCGAAAAAAAGTTTGAATGGAATGAAGAAAATCGTTATTCTGTCGCTCGTGGCCATGATGTGCTCGATCGACATATGTACTGCCCGCAGGTTCCGCTACACCACGCCCGAAGGGCAGATCAACCTCATATCCTACAACGTCCGCCAGAGCGGCGCCAACGACGGCGACAACTCATGGGAGTTCCGCCGCCATGCGACGATAGAGATGATGCGCCGCGAAGCCCCCTCGGTCATAGGCCTCCAGGAGGCCAAAATCGACCAGGTGCAGTACATTGAGCGCAACATGCCGCAGTATGTACGCATAGGCGTAGGGCGAGATGACGGCAAGGATGCCGGCGAGATGACCGCCATATTCTACCTGAAGAGCCGTTTCGAACTGCTCGACAGCGGCACGTTCTGGCTGAGCGAGACGCCCGACAGGGTTTCGCGCGGCTGGGACGCCAAGTACAACCGCACGGTAACATGGGTGCACCTGCGCGAAAAGGCGACGGGCAGCGAGTTCTACTACTTCAACGGGCACCTCGACCACAAGGGTGTAAAGGCCCGTGAGGAGTCAATGAAACTGATCGCCGCCAAAGCCATCGAGATAGCCGGGGAGAAGGCGGCCGTCATTGTTGGCGGAGACTTCAATGCGCTGGCCGACAACCCGATTTACGCGCCCCTGAACGAAATAATGTTCCTCACGCGTACAGTCGCGCCCGTCACCGACAACCGCCCGACGTCTAACGCCTGGGGACGGCATGAGGGAACGGTCATCGACCACCTCTTCGCCCGCAACATCGAGTGTCTGGAGTACCGCACGCTCGACGGCAACTACGGGGCACCGTATATCTCCGACCACTATCCGGTACAGATCATCTTCAAGACCGAGTAGCGCGCCGCGCTTCACATAAACCTGTTCGCCCCCGCACCGCCGGTGCAGGGGCGAATGCTTTATTGTCACGCCGTCATGCCACAAACAGGACATTTTCATGCCCATTTGTCGCACGATGTCAGCAGATGTCTGCCACAAACGGACATTGTGGCGTGCCGCAGCATGCTGGCAGGCATTTTGCTCGTATCACAGTCGAAAACGAAAATAACAAAAAAACAACATAGACCATGAACATCAACTCATTAACCATCAAAGCGCAGGAGGCGTTGCAAAGTGCATACGCCCTTGCAGGGCGGAACGGCCAGCAGGCGGTCGAACCGCTGCACATGCTGAGTGTGCTCATTGCCGAAGACGATTCGCTGTCGTCGTTCCTTCTGGGACGTGTCGGCGTGAACGTACGTTCGTTGCGCAACCAGACCGACGAGGCCCTGCAGGCCCTTCCGAAGGTTTCGGGCGGCAACGGCGAGCAGTACTTCTCGAACGACGCCTCGAAAGTGATACAGCGTGCCGTAGACTTCACCAAGAACTTCAACGACAAGTATGCGTCGGTAGAGCACCTGCTTCTGGGTCTGGTCGCCGAACGCGGCAACGTCTCTGACCTGCTCAAACGCAACGGAGCTTCCGAAAAGGAACTGATCGAGGCTATCCGCACGTTCCGCAAGGGAGCGACTGTCGATTCGCAGACTTCATCGCAGGAGTTCAACGCTCTGGGCAAGTATGCCATCAACCTCAACGAACAGGCGCGTAGCGGCAAACTCGATCCCGTAATCGGACGTGACGAGGAGATCCGCCGGGTGCTTCAGATCCTCTCGCGCCGTACCAAGAACAACCCGATACTCGTCGGCGAAGCCGGTGTCGGCAAGACGGCCATAGCCGAAGGCATCGCACACCGTATAGTCGACGGCGACGTACCCGAGAACCTGAAATCGAAAGTGATCTTCTCGCTCGACATGGGCGCGCTGATTGCCGGTGCGAAGTATCAGGGCGAATTCGAGGAGCGTCTGAAAGCGGTCGTGCAGGAGGTCATAGCCAGCGACGGCGAGATCCTGCTCTTCATCGACGAGATACACACGCTGGTCGGCGCCGGCAAATCGAGCGGCGCCATGGACGCGGCCAACATTCTGAAACCGGCCCTTGCACGAGGCGAATTGCGCACCATAGGCGCTACGACCCTCGACGAGTTCCAGAAGTACTTCGAGCAGGACAAGGCTCTCGAACGCCGTTTCCAGAAGGTGATGGTCGACGAGCCGACGACCGAGGACGCCATATCGATACTCCGGGGATTGAAGGAGCGTTACGAATCGCACCACCAGGTACGTATCAAGGACGAGGCAATCATCGCCGCCGTCGAGCTGTCGCACCGCTACATCACCTCGCGTTTCCTGCCGGACAAGGCCATAGACCTTGTCGACGAGGCTGCGTCGAAGCTGCGTCTTGAGATGAACTCGATGCCGGAAGAGATCGATACGCTCGAACGCAAGATGCGCCAGCTGGAGATAGAGCGCGAAGCCATACGCCGCGAAAACGACACGCAGCGTGTCGAGGCCCTTACCAGGGAGATCGAGGACCTCAAGTCCAAAGACTCGCAGCTGAGGGCCAAGTGGCAGGGCGAACGTGACCTGCTCCACAAGATACAGGACGACAAGGCCCTGATCGAGCGGCTGAAGGTCGAGGCACAGCAGGCCGAGCGCCAGGGCGACTACGGACGTGTCGCCGAGATCCGCTACGGCAAGATCGTCGAGGCACAGAAACGCATCGACGCCCTGCAGGACGAGCTGAAGATCGCCTCGGCTAACGGTGCCATGATCAAGGAGGAGGTCGACGCGCAGGACATCGCCGAAGTCGTATCGCGCTGGACCGGCATACCGGTTACGCGAATGCTTGCCTCGGAGCGCGAGAAGCTGCTCCACATGGAGGAAGAACTCCACAAGCGCGTAGTCGGACAGGAGGAGGCCATAGCAGCCATATCCGATGCCGTACGCCGTTCGCGTGCCGGTCTGAACGATGCCCGCAAGCCTATCGGTTCGTTCATCTTCCTCGGCACCACGGGTGTCGGCAAGACCGAACTGGCAAAGGCTCTGGCCGAGTTCCTCTTCAACGACGACAACATGCTGACTCGTATCGACATGAGCGAGTACCAGGAGCGTCACAGCGTCTCGCGTCTGGTCGGAGCGCCTCCGGGATACGTCGGCTATGACGAGGGCGGACAGCTCACCGAGGCCGTAAGGCGCAAGCCCTACTCGGTAGTGCTGCTCGACGAGATCGAGAAGGCCCACCCCGACGTCTTCAACATTCTGTTGCAGGTACTCGACGACGGCCGCCTTACCGACAACAAGGGCCGTACGGTCGACTTCCGCAACACGATCATCATAATGACGTCGAACATGGGCTCGAACATAATCCAGGAGAACTTCGCGCCCGCCTTCGACGGCAAAAAGCTCGACCGGTCGATCGTCGAAAAAACCCGTCAGGACGTCATCGAACTGCTCAAGCAGCAGCTCAAGCCCGAGTTCCTGAACCGTATCGACGAGATCGTGATGTTCGAACCGTTGACCCGCAAGGAGATCGAGCGCATCGTCGACATACAGATGGGCATCGTCGGACACATGCTTTCGGAGAACGGCATAAGGCTCGAATACAGTGATGCCGCCCGCAACTGGATCGCCGACGCAGGCTACGACCCGATGTTCGGTGCCCGACCCGTTAAGCGTACGATACAGCGTACGGTGGTGAACGAACTCTCGAAAGAGATTCTGGCCGGCCATATAGACCGCGAGCACCCCATACGCATCGACGTGAAGGACAACGAACTGACGTTCGAGAACAAGTGACGCCGCAACGGTGTCAGACAACGGATCCCGGGAGGGTTGCAACCCTCCCGGGATTTTTTTGTTTGTCGTCCGAAGAGCACTATAGCGGTCTGACAACATGAGCCGGCCATTACAAAAACAGGCGGGAATCTCACGATTGCCGCCTGCCTTCGGAGCTTGTGCCCCTAAAACTACTAACCCAAACTTAAATAAATGAAGAAACCTCACTGCATCGTGCAGTTTTTCGATGCAGTTACTTATCGTAAAACAAATCTAATACCAAAAACGGATACGACGCATGGCGCCGTATCCGTTTTGCTACTTAAAGGACCGAATATACTATCAGTCAGCCTTCTAACCGAAAATTCCGGTGTATGTATGAGGCGTCAGGGCCATCAGTTCGGCCTTGACTTCGGGCTTTACGTCGAGTGAAGCTATGAACTCGTGTATCGACTCCTCGGTGATGTGCTGGTTGGTTCGCGTAAGCGCCTTCAACGCCTCGTACGGCTTGGGATAACCCTCACGCCGCAGAATGGTCTGGATACCTTCGGCAACCACCGCCCAGTTGGCGTCGAGATCGCGGTCAATAGCCTCGCGGTTGAGCAGGAGCTTGTTCAGTCCCTTCATCAACGATGCCAGAGCTATGAGCGAATGGGCGACGGGAACACCCGTATTGCGCATTACGGTCGAGTCGGTAAGGTCACGCTGCAGTCGCGATACCGGCAACTTGGCCGAGAGGTGGGCGAAGATGGCGTTGGCCATGCCAAGATTGCCTTCGGCATTCTCGAAGTCGATGGGATTGACCTTGTGCGGCATCGCGCTCGAACCGACCTCGTCCTTCTTGATCTGCTGGCGGAAATACTCCATCGAGATGTAGGTCCACATGTCACGGCAGAGATCGATGAGTATGGTATTGATGCGTTTCAGCGCATCGAACACGGCGGCGAGGTTGTCGTAGTGGTCGATCTGCGTGGTGAACTGCGAACGGTGCAGCGACAGGCGCTCACCGACAAAGCGGTTGGCGAACTCGGCCCAGTCGATGTCGGGATATGCGACATGGTGGGCGTTGAAATTACCCGTGGCACCGCCGAACTTGGCCGTTACGGGAATGTCGAGCAGCTGTCCGTACTGCTCGTCGAGACGCTCGACGAAGACCATGATCTCCTTGCCGAGGGTCGTGGGCGAGGCGGGCTGGCCATGGGTATGTGCCAGCATCGGTATGCCGTGCCACTCGTCGGCCAGCGACGAAAGACGCTCCATGAGCTCCTCGAGAGCCGGTATGTAGACATCGGCCAGAGCCTCCTTGAGCATGAGCGGCATGGCCGTATTGTTGATGTCCTGCGAGGTGAGGCCGAAGTGCACGAACTCGGAATGCGACTGAAGTCCCAGTGCGGCGAACTTCTCCTTGAGCAGATACTCCACGGCCTTGACGTCGTGGTTGGTCGTACGCTCGATCTCCTTTACGCGCTCGGCATCGGCCTGCGTGAAATTCTCATATATGTCGCGCAGGGCTTCGAACTTGCCCGGATCCACATCCTTGAGTTCGGGCAGCGGGAGTTCGCACAGGGCGATGAAATACTCGACCTCGACACGCACACGGTAGCGTATGAGGGCATACTCGGAAAAATAGTTGGCCAACGGCTCCGCAACTTTGCGGTAACGGCCGTCGACAGGTGAAATAGCCGATAAAAGATTTAACATATAAAGAGTCTGATTTGAGCCCAAAATTAGTAATTTATACTGAAACCTCCCACTTTTTCGTTATCTTTGCAAAGATTTTGCACAGAAAAGATTCTCGAGTTATGAATTTTATATCGGCATTCATCGACGGCATCGTAGGCTTCGTAAGGCGCAACCCGCTGACATGCGTCATATTGCTGCTCATTGCGGTAGTGGCGCCCTCGCTCTTCGGGTTCATGCTCTACGTGATCCTCGGCATGGTGCTTGTCTCGATAATATCGGCACTGATCTTCGCATGGCGCCTGCGCCGCATGCAGCGTCAGATGGAGGAGCAGTTCCGCCAACATGAAAGCGAATATACCCGCTACGACCGCCGCAACAGCAGCGCCGAAGAGGGCGAGGTAAGGGTACATGCCACCACCGCCATGCCCGAAAAGAGGGTCAGCGACGACGTGGGCGAATATGTCGACTTCAAGGAGGAGAAGAACCCCGAACCCGAAAAATAACACCAGACAGCCGTGCTGAAGATTTTTGAACAGATAGGCCGCTATTTCATGCTGATGGGCAAGGTCTTTTCGCGTCCCGAAAAGATCTCGATCTACCGCAGCCGCGTGATCTACGAGATGGAGGCGCTGGGTATGAACTCGATAGGCCTTACGGCCATCATATCGGTATTCATCGGCGCGGCCATCACGCTGCAGATGTCCATAAGCCTCGAATCGCCGTTCATACCCAAATACCTGATCGGCTACGCCACACGCGAGACGATGACCCTCGAGTTCTCGTCGACTGTCGTCGCGCTGATCCTCGCCGGCAAGGTCGGCTCGAACATCGCCTCGGAAATCGGCACGATGCGCATCACCGAACAGATCGACGCCCTCGAGATCATGGGCGTCAACTCGGCATCGTACCTCATACTGCCAAAAATCGTGGCTACGGTGCTCTTCTTCCCGTTCCTGACGCTGCTCAGCATCATGATCGGTTCGATCGGCGGTTACGCCATAGCCCTCGCCACAGGCATAATGATCCCTGACGACTACGTCGAGGGTCTGCTCTTCGACTTCAAGGTCTACTCGGTGGTCTACTCGCTCATAAAGATCGCCGTATTCGCATACATCATCACCTCGATATCGGCATTCTACGGATACTACGCCAAGGGCAACTCGCTCGAAGTGGGACGCGCCTCGACGCGCGCCGTGGTCGTAAGCTCGATAGTCATCATGATATTCAACCTCATACTGACACAACTGCTGCTGACATGATACGGTGCGAGCACATATTCAAGTCGTTCGAAGGGCGCACGGTCCTCGACGACATCTCGGTCGAGTTCGAAACGGGCAAGACCAACCTGATCATCGGCCGCAGCGGATCGGGCAAGACCGTACTGCTGAAGACAATGGTCGGCCTGCACGCGCCGGACTCGGGTGAGATATACTACGACGACATATGCTACACCTCCCTCGGTTTCACCGAGCGCAAGGAGATTCGCAAGGACATAGGAATGATATTCCAGGGCGGGGCGCTGCTCGACTCCTCGACCGTCGTCGAGAACGTCAAGCTTCCGCTCGACCTCTTCACCGACAAGAGCGAGGCCGAAAAGCGCGAAAGGGTCGACTTCTGCCTGCGACGCGTACGGCTCGAAGGCGCCGACGACCTCTACCCTTCGGAACTGAGCGGCGGCATGATCAAGCGTGTGGCCATAGCCCGCGCCATCGTGATGAACCCCAAGTATCTATTCTGCGACGAACCCAACTCGGGCCTCGACCCGCAGACGTCGGTGGTCATCGACAACCTCATACACGACATCACCAAGGAGTACAACATGACCACCATAATCAACACCCACGACATGAACTCCGTAATGGAGATAGGCGAGAAGATCGTCTACATACACGAGGGCCACAAGTGGTGGGAAGGCACCAAGGAGGAGATACTGCTGGCCGAAAACCGCGAACTCAACAACTTCGTCTTCGCGTCGGCCATGGCCAAACGGGCGAAGCGGCAGAGCGACTCCGACGCAGCCCACGGTTACAATCCGTAAGGCTGCGGCGACGGCATATTAAGAATTTTAAATTTTTACTTGCGTAAAATATATAAAGTATGTACTTTTGCGCTGTGAAAAAGATAACGGAAGTTTTTACTAACAAATAAATCAAATCACTATGGCAACTATTAAAATCGGTATCAACGGTTTCGGTCGTATCGGACGTTTGGTATTCCGCGCTGCTTGCAAGAACGCAGCAATCGAGGTTGTAGGTATCAACGACCTCGTACCTGTAGACTACATGGCTTACATGCTCAAGTACGACACGATGCACGGCAAGTTCGACGGCACGGTAGATTACGACCTCGAGAAGAGCCAGCTCATCGTTAACGGCAAGGCTATCCGCGTAACCGCCGAGAAAGACCCCGCAAACCTGAAGTGGAACGAGGTAGGCGCCGAGTACATCGTAGAGTCGACCGGTCTGTTCCTGACCAAGGAGAAGGCTGAGGCTCACATCGCAGCCGGTGCCAAGTACGTGGTTATGTCGGCTCCTTCGAAGGACGACACCCCGATGTTCGTATGCGGCGTAAACACCGACACCTATGCAGGCCAGAAGATCGTTTCGAACGCATCTTGCACCACCAACTGCTTGGCTCCCATCGCCAAGGTTCTGAACGACAAGTTCGGTATCACCGACGGTCTTATGACCACCGTTCACTCGACCACCGCAACCCAGAAGACCGTTGACGGTCCTTCGATGAAAGACTGGCGTGGCGGCCGTGCTGCAAGCGGCAACATCATTCCTTCGTCGACCGGCGCTGCCAAGGCCGTAGGTAAGGTTATCCCCGAGCTCAACGGCAAACTGACCGGTATGTCGATGCGTGTTCCTACCCTCGACGTTTCGGTTGTCGACCTCACCGTAAACCTCGCAAAACCCGCGAAGTACGACGAGATCTGCGCTGCCATGAAAGAGGCTTCGGAAGGCGAACTCAAGGGCATTCTCGGTTACACCGAAGAGGCTGTCGTTTCGTCGGACTTCCTCGGCGACGCTCGCACTTCGATCTTCGACAAGGCTGCCGGTATCGCTTTGACCGACACCTTCGTTAAGGTTGTTTCGTGGTACGACAACGAGTGGGGTTACTCGAACAAGGTAATCATGCTCATCGAGAAGATGGCTGCCTACAACAACAAATAAGAGTACAGGCCATTGAATCCAATCGGGATTTCCCTTTGAGGAAGTCCCGATTTTTTTGTGCGTCCGGCAAAGAGCTCACAAAAAAGTCAGCCGTCGGAAAAAAGATTCCGACGACAGGCAACACCTGTATGATAATGTTTGGAACGGGGCAGCGACGCCGTTGCGCCGTGACCTACTCCCCTCCTGCGGAGAGTTCGATAGAGGCGCCCGACCAGCTGTTGACCGAATAGACCTTGTTCACGACGCCCTTCCCGTCCCGCGTAATGCGCACTTTCAGGTCAAAGGGCTTGTATTCGGCCACGTCACGCCCCTCGGGCAGAGTATGCGGTATGACGTATATGTACATCAAAAGATGATCGCACGGCACCGTAGATATGGTGACGGTCCGCGGCGACACATACCCTTGCGGCGGATTCTTCATGTCCGCACCGACATCGGCAATGTGGTCGTCGGCCGAGGCGAAACCGACACGCTCGCCCTGTGCGTCGAAACAGCCGCATGTTACGGCCACGTTGTAACGCCAGAAATATTCGAACGAACTCGAAATCTCTATTTTGAAACCTCCGACAATCTCCATACTCCGATATTTGCTGTCACAAAAATACTAAATTGAAGGAAAACTTTGCACAATTTATGAATTTATAGTACATTTGCGGACTAATTGCGTAGAATGAATATCGCAAAAAAATACTCGATAGCCTACAAAGGCCTTAAAAACGGCCTGCATGAATTCGATTTCAAGGTCGACGGCGAACTCTTCGCCGCCGAGGAGAACACCGAAATCAAGGGAGGCGAATGCGACGTACACGTGTCGCTCGAAAAGTCGGAATCGATGCTTGAGATCGGCGTGGCGATAAGCGGATACGTAATTACGGAGTGCGACCGCTGCCTGGAAGACTGCAAGGTGCCGATCGAATACGAAGGAACGCTGATGGTCAAGTTCTCGGACGAGATACGCGACTACGACGGCGAGGTGATGTGGATCTCCCCGGCCGACGGCGAGGTGGAACTTGCGCAGTACATATACGAGAGTATAGTCCTGGCAATGCCCTACCGGCGCGTTCACCCCGACGGCGAGTGCAACCCCGACATGCTGGCACGCTTTACGGTGGCCGACGAGTCGCAGGAACAGGAAGACGAAGAATAAAACCGGAAAAGGAAAAGAATATAAATTTCATAAAGTTATTGCAACATGGCACATCCTAAACACAAAGTCTCCTCTACGAGAAGGGATAAGAGAAGAACTCACTACAAGGCCGAGGTTCCGACCGTAGTAGTATGCTCGAACTGCGGCGCATCGGTACTCTATCACCGTGTATGCCCCGAGTGCGGTTTCTATCGCGGTAAATTGGCTATCGAGAAGAAAGCTGCCGAATAGTTTTCAAGACTGCCCGACGCAATCGGCTCACGACATCGGCAACGACCGTCCGAAAGCCGCCGAACGGCAACGACAGCCAAAAAGGTGCTGCCCCCACAGCGGGACGGCGCCTTTTTTGCATAGGCAAACGCAAAGCGCACACGGCGACACAGGCAATGTCCGATTAGCCATGCCGATGTTCCTATTTCACTACTTACCGTCAAGAAGTTACCCGGACATATACGTAGTTAACGAAAAAAATCGTACATTTACACCGCAAATATTAACGAGAGACACATATGTTGAAGATAGGTTTAGATGCCATGGGAGGCGATTTCGCTCCCGAAGCAGCCGTCAAGGGCGCTGCAATGGCGGCAAATGAACTCGGAAGCGACAGCCGCATTGTCCTTTTCGGCGATGAGGAGAAGATACGCACACTGTTGGCAAACGAGAACTGCAATACGGACAAACTCGACATAGTACACACCACCGAAGTAATCGAGATGGGCGACCACCCCGCCAAGGCTTTCCAGCAGAAGAGCAATTCGAGCATAACGGTCGGATTCGGATACCTGGCCAAGGGTCTGATCGACGGATTCGCAAGTGCCGGCAGCACCGGAGCCATGATGGTAGGATCGATGTATGCCGTAAAGCCGATCGAAGGTGTTATCCGCCCGACAATATCGACCGTAGTGCCTACGGTTGCCGGAACGCCGATAGTACTGCTTGACGTCGGCCTCAACGTAGACTGCAAGCCCGAGGTTCTCTGCCAGTACGGACTTATCGGCTCGATATACGCCGAATCGGTACTGGGCATCGAGCGTCCGAGAGTCGCACTGCTCAACATAGGCGAGGAGGAGACCAAAGGCAACGCGCAGGCAAAGGCCACATACGAGCTGATGAAGGCCGAGGGCGAGAAGGGCAAGTTCAACTTCGTAGGCAACGTCGAGGCATCGTACATCTTCACCGGCAAGATCGCCGACGTGGTAGTATGCGACGGATTTGTCGGCAACACCATACTGAAGATGGTAGAGGGACTTTACCAGATCAATGTCCGCACGGGCGTCGAGAGCCGCTTCTGGTCGGCCATGAACTACGAGAACGTCGGCGGCACACCGGTTCTGGGCGTAAATGCACCCGTAACCATCGGACACGGCAAGTCCACCCCGCTGGCCATCAAGAACATGGTATTGTCAACCGAGCGCGCCATCAAGGCACAGCTTACACAAAAGCTTCAGGAGGCATTCAAGGCCTGACAGAGGTTGATTACAGACAAAAGAGGGAGCAGCACAATGCTGTTCCCTCTTTTATTTACGCTGCAACGGCAAAACGTTCTGTATGCCCGTTCCGCGGAGCAATGTCCGATAAAAAAGACATCGGTTCTCTTTTTGAGAACCGATGTCTTGTCGTAGTGGATAGGGGATTCGAACCCCTATGTCGTGCGTGAGAGGCACGTATCCTAGCCCTTAGATGAATCCACCATCATTTCAGTGGTGCAAAGGTATATAAAATTTTCAAATTACAAAACCTTCAGCACAAAAAAACGCATTTTTTACATCAACCTTCAAAAAAATGCAAAAAAAATCGAGGTCTCGGCGGTATTCGACCCCAAGCGAGCACCGCTTGCGAGTCTTAGCAACCATTGCAGTTGCAACCAGCCGTTTCCTCTACCAACCTAAAACTACTAACCTAAATGAACCTTAAAAACTTCACTGCAAAGATAAGTCTTAAAATAATACCATGCAAGTATTTTATGAAAAATTTTCTAAATTTATGTAAATTTTTTATCAACAAATCGTCTATAAATCGTTTTAAATTACTGATAGTAAACAGTATAACACCACAACAAAAAAGTGTAAAAATTTACATATAAAAATACAGAACGGTCCAGATTCATCAACGGGGCAATGCATATCATGCGGATTATAATAAACGGATATAATACCGCAGGGAGAATCGAGTCTGCTCTTTTCCATGATTTTTCACTGCAGCCGTAATTTTATTGCATAAATACCGGCCGGTCCTCATCAACCACGAACTTGCAAGATTAAAATTGGGGATCAGAAGCTTACTCAAGACAAGGTTCGGTAATAGGCAAAAAAAAATCGAGGTCTCGGCGGTATTCGACCCCAAGCGAGCACCACTTGCGAGTCTTAGCAACCATTGCAGTTGCAACCAGCCGTTTCCTCTACCAACCTAAAACTACTAACCTAAATGAACCTTAAAACTTCGCTGCAAAGATAAGCCCAAAAACAATACCGTGCAAGTATTTTATGAAAAATTTTCATAATTTCTTCAAAAAAATTCACAACACCATACGAGATAAAAATTTATATTATTAATTTTCAGCATCATAAACCCGGTAAATCGCCCTCAGAATGCTCTCTGAAGGCGTTTTCTTACCACATTTCCCATTTTAGGAGCACAGATGACGGAAATCCGCATACTTTTTATTAAGTTTGTATGATAATCCTATTTCGATATAAGATATGCACGAATACGATTACCTGATAGTAGGTGCCGGTCTCTTCGGTGCCGTCACGGCCTACCGGGCCACAAAGGCCGGCAAGAAGGTCCTCGTACTGGACAAGCGCAGCCATACCGGCGGCAACGTACACTGCGAAGAGATCGACGGCATCAACGTCCACAAGTACGGGGCACACATATTCCACACGTCGGACCGCGAAGTGTGGGAGTTCGTGAACCGCTTCGCCGAGTTCAACAACTACGTGAACTCACCGGTAGCCAACTACCGCGGCAAGCTCTACAACCTGCCCTTCAACATGAACACGTTCTACGCGATGTGGGGAGTGACTACACCGGCCGAGGCGCAGGCAAAAATCGACGAACAGCGTCGCGAAGCAGGCATCACAGAACCGCACAACCTCGAGGAGCAGGCCATATCGCTCGTCGGACGCGACATATACGAGACCCTCGTAAAGGGATATACCGAGAAACAGTGGGGCTGCGACGCCCGCGAGCTTCCGGCATTTATCATAAAGCGTCTGCCCGTGCGCATGACATTCGACAACAACTACTTCAACGACCCGTACCAGGGTATTCCCAAGGGCGGATACAACCGCATCGTCGACGCGCTGCTCGAAGGATCCGAGGTCAGGCTGAACACCGATTTCTTCGACGACCGCGAAAAATGGGAGGCCTCATGCAAGCGGATAATCTTCACGGGCCGCATCGACGAATACTACGGATACCGTTTCGGTCAGTTGCAATATCGCTCGCTCCGCTTCGAGACAGAACGGCTCGACACGCCCAACTACCAGGGTTGCGCCGTAGTGAACTACACGGCACGCGAGGTTCCATATACACGCATCATCGAGCACAAGCACTTCGAGTTCGGCACACAGCCGTCGACGGTCATCACGCGCGAATACCCCGACACCTTTGCCGAGGGCAAGGAGCCCTACTACCCCATAAACGACGAACGCAACAACGCCCTGTACGAGCGTTACCGCGCCCTGGCGGCCGACGACCCTAAGGTGATTTTCGGCGGCAGGCTCGGCGAATACCGCTACTACGACATGGACAAGGTGATTGCAAGCGCCCTAAAACTGAAGATAGATGAGTAAGACCGTTATTCTCGTCTGTGCCCACAAACAGGACGAGTGCCTCGCGGAACCGCCATACATGCCCATACAGGTAGGCAAGGCAATATCAGGAGTCGACCTGGGATTCACGGGCGACAATACGGGCGACAACATCAGCGCCCGCAACCGCAACTTTTGCGAACTGACGGCCCACTATTGGGCATGGAAGAACCTCAAGGGCGCCGATTACATCGGGCTGTGCCACTACCGGCGCTATTTCGACTTCGGCTCCGACACATGCAACGTCGTGACGGCACCGACACGGCAGTTCTTCTCATCGCCGCACCCGGTACCCGACTTCGACAGGCTGTTCAGCCGCTACGACATGATGATGTCCAAACCGAAGCCATACGCCTACAACCTATACCGCGACTATTCGCGGTGCCACAGGCAGGAGGACATCGACACTCTGCGCGAGATTGTACAGGAACTCTATCCGGACTATGTCGAGTCGTTCGACCACGTATTCTTCCACAACAACATGCTGTCGCATTTCAACATGTTCGTGATGCCGTGGCTGCGGTTCGAGGAGTACTCCAAATGGCTGTTCGACATACTCTTCGAGGCCGAACGCAGGATAGAAATTCCGTCGGACCCGGTGCAGGCCCGCATTTTCGGATATATGAGCGAGAGGTTGATGTCGGTCTACGCACGACGGAACGGGCTGATTGTCAAATACCAGACCGTAACAATGGTTACAGACGACAAGAAAAAGGGACTGGCCAGCTACATGTTCCACAGCGTGATGAACAACATGCTGTACGCCATTACGCGGCCCTTCTACCGCAACAAACCTAAAACGAGATGATATTGCGCCAGAAGCGCCACATGCGGGGCTTGTTCCAGCTGTGACAGCCGAACGGAAGGCGCCCGCCGCACAGGCGGTAACAATATCGGGGATTGGTATCGAAAGCGAAGGCGAGAGCCTCCTCCGGTGTCGGGTAACGGAATCCGGCAGGCACCGTAGCCCAGAATACGTCCTCGTTCCACAGATGGCCGCGCCCCGACTTGAAGCGTTCGGTCTCGGCCGCATACCTGTCGCACGCGCCGATAAACGAGTCGACGCGGCGCAGCGTAAGCCCGCCGTTGCCTATCCTGCCGTATATGTCCTGCTTGAGCAGTTCTCCCGGTCGCTTCGCCAGGCGGTATCTCAACCTCATATACTGTTTTACCAGCGGCAAGTCGTACACCCGGCGCCTGATCCACGGCGCAGCCACACAGTCGTAGCCGCGGTCGCACCACATCTCCAGTTCGTCGCGGAAGATCCATGCATCGGTATGACATACCAGTATATAGTCCGTATCGGCGAACAGTTCATAGAAACCGCGCGACAACATCATGACGTTGTATCCGTGTATGCCGTTTCTGGAGCCCAGCCACTCGTCCGAGACCTCCAGTTCCTCATGCGGCGGAAGGCCGTCGGTCACGGCGGAGATATCGAGGCCCCGAGGCTTGAGCAATACGATCGGCCATTGTCCGAGCTTGTCTAACGTATTGCGCAACGAAGCCTGCTCCCCTGCCGCAAGCGAGGGACGGTATACCGGAATCACAACCTTGGCCTTGTATCTCTTCTCCATAAATTTCTATCTGACATAAGATTTGACGGCATCGGCAACACGCTCACCGTCGAGTGCCGCCGAGATTATCCCGCCGGCATATCCGGCGCCCTCTCCAGTAGGGAAGAGCCCCTCGGCCGTCGGGTGCATCAGTGTGGCCGGGTCACGCGGGATACGCACCGGAGTAGAGGTACGCGACTCCACGCCCGTCACCACGGCCTGTTCGGTCAGGAACCCGTGCATGCGTCGCCCGAATGTCGATATGCCGCTGCGCAGAGCCGCCGACACAAAATCGGGCAGCCACCGGTCGAGTCGTGACGGGGTCACCCCCGGGATATACGATACGGCAGGCAGGCTGGAGTTGCCGCGGCCCGCAACGAAATCGGTCACACGCTGTGCCGGTGCTATCTGATGCTCGCCTCCGTTGCGTCGCGCTGCGGTTTCGACTTCGCGGCGGAAAGCCAATCCGGCGAGGTCCCCGTATTGCGGGCGCAGATACTCGAAATCGGAGACGCGTATCTCGGTCACAAGGCCCGAATTGGCAAACGGCGAGTTGCGCTCGCTCGGCGACATTCCGTTCACCACCGACTGCGACGCGTCAGTCATGGCGGGGACCATGAATCCGCCCGGGCACATGCAGAAGGAGTAGACGCCGCGCCCGCCCTCCTGCGACACAAGCGAATAGGAGGCCGCCGGCAGATACTCCATCTCCGAAGAGTTGCGGTACTGTATCGAGTCTATGAGAGCCTGCGGGTGCTCGATCCTCACACCGAGAGCAAACGGTTTCGCCTCGAGTGCAATTCCGGCATCGTGCAGCATCATGTATATGTCATCGGCCGAATGTCCTGTTGCCAGCACTACGGCCGCAGCATCTATCTCCGTATCGCCGCACCACACGCCGCAGACACGGCCGCGCTCCAGTTTCAGGGCGGTAACCCTGCGGCCGAACAGCACCTCGCCGCCGGCATCGCATATCGTGCGGCACATGGCCGATATTATGCGGGGCAGACGGTCGGACCCGATGTGCGGGTGAGCCTCGTAAAGGATCTCGGGCGACGCCCCGTGAAAGACGAGCGTCTGCAGGGCCTTGTTGTAGTCGCCGCGTTTCTTGCTGCGCGTAAAGAGCTTGCCGTCGGAGAAGGTACCTGCTCCGCCCTCGCCGAATGCATAGTTCGAGTCGGGGTCGACGGCTCCGTTGCGGTTGATCGCGGCTACATCGCGCTTGCGGGGCAGCACCTCCTTGCCCCTCTCGACTATTATCGGGCGCAGGCCGAGTTCAATAAGCCGCAAAGCGGCAAAAAGCCCCGCAGGGCCGGCGCCGACTATAACGACCGGAGTATGTCCCGCAACCGAAGGGTAATCGAAATGCACGGGAGCGGGCAGAGGCTCACGGTCGACATATACCTCAAGCGAGAGATTCACTTTCGGCCGTCCGCGGCGGGCATCGACCGACCGCTTGACCACACGCACCAGCGCGATGTCACGGTCAGGGACGCCGAGCGTACGTGCCGCCTGCAAGGTATAGAATTTTGTATCGGCGGCCTGTTTCGGCGTAAGTGAGAGAGTTACGGTTTGCGGCATGACATCGTTCGTTAACAACGCAAAATTAACCATTATTTGCAAAAATATCGGCCTATGGGTCGGGCTATTGCGTTTTTTTTCTAACTTTGCGGAACATCGTCTGCGGATATGGTGTAATTGGTAGCCACGTCAGACTTAGGATCTGATGCCGAGAGGCGTGGGGGTTCGAGTCCCTTTATCCGCACAAAGGAGCCTTTTCCGAGGCTCCTTTTTTCGTGGGAATCCGGATGCAGAACAAAGCAAAACGGTTGTATATCAGTAAATTATCAAACAGGCTCTTTTATAACGAAAGATGTTGCCAAAAGCATCCTTGCTCCCGATTTCTGGTGGGCATTAGGGAACAAGCCCTCCAAAACAAGGCTTTCCCGGGCCATTGCTCCCGATGTAGCGCATAATACATTGAATTGCTGCACTTTGCATCGCAATAGTTTTTTCTTGTCGGCGTTTTGTTAACCTCAAAATTTTCAAAGCCATGAGACAAGAGTCTTTTACAATCCTTTTCCTGATGCGAAAGGGAAGGCCCAAGAAAAACGGGCAGGCACCGATCAGCGCACGCATCACAACCGGCGGATTCCGACAGGAAATCTACACCCAATGCGACTGTGATCCGGAGTTGTGGAACCAACAGAAGGAGCGGGCCATGGGAAAAAGCAAACTGGCCATCCAGGTCAACAACCGAATCAACGACTTCCGGATCAAGATCATCGACATCCGCAGCAAGTTGCTTGCCGAAGGTTTCGAAGCCAATGCTCTGCAAATCAAACAGCGTTACTTCAACCCGCTCAAACACACCATGATGTTGATCGCGGGGCTGGGCGACTACGTCCAACGGCGGCAGGCAGAGGTTGGCGTGCGCATCACCCAGCGGACAGCCGACAAGTACGAACGGCTGCTGCGCTATCTGAAACAGTACCTTGCCCAGCGCGGCCCGGAGGAGGATATTCCCGTCGAGCGAATGAACTACGAGTTTCTCGACGGATTCCCCTGCTCCCGATGGCATTGGAGATCCTCCGCCGCTACGAGCACGACGCAGTCTGCCAAGCCCGCGGACGGGTGCTGCCCCTGCCGAGCAACCAGAAGATGAATGCCTTTATGAAGGAGATCGCCATCGTCTGCGACATCGACAAAGTGCTGACCACGCATTGCGCCCGCCATACGTTTGCCTGCATGGCGGTCGAATACGGAATGCCGATCGACGTGCTGACCAAGATCCTCGGACACTCGAACACCAACATGACCCGCCATTACGCCAAATTTTCCGAGACGGTGATCGGCCGAGAAATGGAGGCTTTCGGCGAAAAACTGGCTTCGGCAGCCGCGGAGGGAGATTCCGGGTTGTAATAAAAGCAAGTTTATGTTTCGAGACACCCGAAACCTCCCGAATCCATCTCGCTGGTCTATGATACATTACACAGATGAAAAGTCCGAAGAATCCGAACCGCCCGCGAGGCGGCCGCCCGCCCAAACCCGAAACGGAACGACTCAAACGAAGGCTGGTCGTCTGCCTGACCGAGACCGATTACGACGCCCTGTGCCGCAAGGCACGGGTCGCCGGTCTCGTGTGTGCCGAATACGCCCGGCGCGCCCTTGCCCGGAGCATCGTCCGCGCCCGGATGACTCCCGAGATGCTCACCCTGCTGCGGCAGCTCACCGGCATGGCGAACAACCTCAACCAACTCGCCCGCATGGCGCATGTGGCTGGGTATGGACGCGATACCGCCACTTTGGCGGCGTTGGTCGACCGAATTGATGCGCTGCTCACCCGAATCGACAAACTGCCATGATTGCCAAACTCTCGAAAGGCGGTTCTTTCAGCGGAGCCGTTCAATACATTTTCGGTCCCGGGAAAGGCGCCGACTGCCTGGCCGGGATGGGCGTTCTGTTCAAGGACACGCCCTCCATCATCCGCGGGTTCGAACGGCAGGCTGCGCAAAACCCCAGGGTTTCGAAACCCGCGGGACACGTCGTACTCTCCTTTTCGCCTCGGGATGCCGCCCGGTTGAACAACCGACTGCTGCTCTCCATTGCGGTGGAGTATCTGGACCGGATGGGGATCAAGGATACACAACTTATCATTGTCCACCACCGCGACCGGGAACATCCCCACCTGCATATTCTCTTCAACCGCGTGGGCAACGACGGACGGACGATCTCCGACCGCAACGACCACTACCGTTCGGAGCGGCTCTGCAAGCAACTGACCGCCCGTTACGGACTCTACTTTGCATCGGGCAAGGAACAGGTCAAGGAGTACCGGCTGCGCGAACCGGACAAGACGAAATACGAAATCTACCATGCCCTGTGCGATGCCGTCCCCCGCTGCCGTAACTGGGAGGAGCTGACAGCGGCCCTGCGCCGCGAAGGTGTCACTACGGAGTTCCGGATGCGCGGAGGCATCTCCGACGTGCAGGGTGTCGTGTTTGCCAAAAACGGCTACCCGTTTAACGGTTCGAAGATCGACCGGCAATTCAGCTATTCGAAAATCGGCACCGCACTGGAATGGAACCGCCGACAGGCGCATGCTCCCGAACGCCAATCGGCTCCGACCCTGACACCCTCGTTCAGCTACCTGCTGGACGATTTGCTGCGTCCGAGGTTTGATCCCGACGAGGCGGAACAAACCCAGCAGGAACAACAGCGCAGACGCCGCGGACGACGACACTAACCTCTCTGAAAGCATGGGCCTGGTCCTAAAAGAATCAGTAGTCCGCCGGATCATCGTTGAGTTTCGGGCCGACAACCCGGCCAGAGCGGGGCGGGCGCTGACGAAGGGCCAAAAGAAAGCGGCGGCAGAGCGTATGCTCTGCCACCGTTCGTCATGCGGGGATGTGCCCTGCTGCGGCTGCCGGATCAGAAGACGAGTATAGGCCGGGGCAGGTATGAGTCGTTTCGGTTGCCCTTTATTGCTACATTCGGTTTATCGGGAGTTATAAACTGACACACTGCTGTATTATTCTCTCCACTTACGATTGTTGATGACCAGTACGGAAGGTAGCTATAGGAGAGTGGAACTATACGAGCATTGTAATCTGGCCAACCGGAGGAGTAATCTTTGACGGCCTCCAAGCGTTTGTCCAAATAGTTGATATTGGTACGCATGTAGGCAAGTTGTCCGATGGAGGGCAGGAACCAGCCGCTGGTACCTGCAGGAGCTTTCAGCAACTTCTGCCATGTGTAGTCGCTGCCGTTGACACTTCCGTCATAGTCCCAATTGCGATATCCGTAGATTTCACATACCCATGCTGCCTGGAAATGGCGCATTTCAAAGCCTTCGTCGGCATGGTCCTTCACGAAGTTGTGAATCCCCTGGCAGTTGGCATATCCGTTCCAGTTATACTGATTGGTAGAGATATAACTTTCCAGATCATATATATAATCTCCTGCACCACCTGGTCCGATCAACCATGCCGGGCGATCAGCTGTTACACTATCTCTCGTTCCGGTCGCATTGGTTATGGCTATTGCATAGCCGTTTACATTGCCGGAAATGGTAGGACCTCCCTCGGTAAGGGCTTTCGTATAATCCGAGTTGTCGGTAGCATGTCTGCCGGCATAGATGACGATGCCGATAATCCGTTTATCCGAACCTTTCAATGGTTCAATTGTTTCAGCCTCATATGTTCCGTCGGGATAGAGCTTGCGCAGGCCGCCGTCGCTCCATGTGCCGTCAGCGTAATAGTAGTCGCCTAACTTCAGGTCATCAGCTGCGTATTCTGTGAAATCCTCCGTCCAGCCATTCGCCGTGCTCGGGGCAGCGAGGGTGATGTTGCTGTTCTCTTTGAACACCTTGTTCGCGAAGGTCTTCTTGTACCACACTCCGTTATATCTCACCTTGAGGTTGATGTCGCTGCCCGAAACGATGATCGGAGTAAGTAATCCGTAGATTGTGGCAGTACCGTCCATCTTACCGGAAACAAGGATTCCCACATCTTTAAATTGCAGGTCACATGTCTTAAGATTACACAGGGAGACACGTTTCATTCCCTCTATGACAAGTTCATTCCCCTGTCCGACTCCGGTAAAGGTCATGCGTCCCTGCGGGTGCTGGTCGAGATTGAGCGTGATGGTGGCCACGCCGCCTTCATCCACCTCGTAGCTGCCCGACTCTGTGTAGGCGACATCGCCGTGCTCGATGGATAAGTTTCCATAACTATCCAATTCTCCTCTTTCTGCATAGATGCCATACAAAAAATCAGGATTATCGGGAATGGAGGAATTCATCTGAACGACCCATTCACCGCCGGTATAGGTGGCTGTATTTTTGACAGCTCCCTGAACCCCAAAATAAACCACGTCTCCCTCTTCCCATTCGCTCTTGGGAGCACGGGTCTCCGCGTCGCCTTCGTAGCCGCCGCGGGATACGTTGAAGATAATCCTGGTCGGAATAATACCTTCCTGCGGGCTTTCCAACGACACTGCATCGTCCTTGTTGCACGCCGTTACGGCAAGGCACAGGCCTGCGGCGGTCATCCACCGCAAGGCTTTCGGTATGATATTGTGTTTCATATTGCAATTTTTGAATTAAACGGTTCATTTACCAATTTTCCTCCGGACCGTATCCACCGTAGCCGATGTCGGTCTGGTCGCCTGATACCTTGATGGTGCAGGTACCTTTCTTGGCGGGGTCGGCCTTTGAGGTGGCGGTGATGGTCACCGTGCCCACTTTATCCGTGGCGGTCACCGTGCCGGTGGCATCGACCGTGGCGACGGTCTCGTCGCTGCTCGTCCAGGTCACGCCCGTGTCAGTTCCCGGCTGCGCATTGACCGTAGCCGTGAGGGTATAGCTCTTGTTCTTGCCCATTGTGAGGGTGGCAGGAGTGACGGTCACCATACCCACAGGAACGCTGACAGTCACCCGGCAGGTGGCGGTCTTGCCGCCCTCCTCGGTGGTCACGGTAATGGTGGCCTCGCCGGCCGCAACGCCCATTACCTTGCCGTTGTCGTCGACCTTGGTGATGGCCGGGTCGCTCGACTTCCAGGTCACATTCTTGTTGGTGGCATCGGCCGGTGCAACGGTAGCCGTCAGTGTCTCGCTGCCGCCTATTTCAAGCATGAGATCCGTCTTGTTAAGTGTCACACCGGTGACTGTAACTGCCGGGGGTGTAGGCTCCGGCTCCTCATTTTTACTGCATGACCAGAAACTGGTCGACAACAAAACGGTTGCAACCAGCAACGCCGCATGTCCAAGTAGATTATTTTTCATATTACAATGTTTTTTGTTCCGATAAGGATCGCCCGGAGATTGAAAAAGTTTCAACAACCTGACGACCCTTGCCTGAACTGTTTTTTCATTTTCCTTATCGACCGGCTACTTGCCGTTTATGATTTCGAGCCAGCCGTCGATCTTGCGCAGGGCTTCCCGCGCCAGCTCCTTCTCCCGTCCTTCCTGTGCTTTGGCCAGGTGCCTGCGGGCCGTTTCGGCATCCTTCCGCATGAGGGCGGCGTTGGCGGCGTTCAGGTTCGATACCGGGTCGTCGGGATATACCTCCACGGCCTTCTCGAACACCTTGATGAACTCCTCACTGCCCGGTTCGAAGGTCTCCGCCACACGGTACATCTCTTCGAGGCTCAACTGTTTTGGCTCGCTTTGGAAGAGCGCCTTGGACTCTTCGAGCGTGAAGTTGCGGATCGTATAGTCGATCGTGTAGTCGGTGCGGCGAAGGGCAGGATAGAACTTGTCAAGCAACTCCCGATAGGGCACACCGTCTGCAATCTGGCGCAGCCGGGTCTCGCGCAAGTCGTAATCGGTAATCTCCCGATCCCGGATGACGGCGAGCAGCGCCTCTTTTTCGGCCATGTCGGAATCGGCGACCAGTCGTTCGAGTTCCTCCCAGTCCTCGGGCACGGAGGAGGTCGAGAATGTCACCTCTCCGAAGTTCCCCGTCTTTTTCAGGTACTCCACAAGCGACTCGACCCGGCGCCGGGCAAGGCGGGTATTGAGTTCGTAGGCGCCTTCGGGCGAGGCATAGCCGATGACGCTCACGCCGGTGATGGTTGCGAACCGGTTCGAACGGACGGCCGCGAGCGTATGGCCGATCTTGGCGAGTTCCGCGCGGTTATTGCGGTAGTCGGGATTGATGTCGGTGCTGCTGACGGCGAAATCGACAAACGAACTGCCGCTCTCCTGGCGAGCCTTCACCTCCTCGTATGCCGGAGCGATATAGGCTACATCAGGGACAAAGGCGGCCAGGGCGCGCCGGGCCTTCTCCACGGGATCCTCGACGACAACCGGAGGCACATATTCCACAGGCTTGTGGCGTTTGCATCCAAAGGCAAGTCCGAGTTTCAGACCGAAGGCGACAGGGCGTACGGAGGCCGTGCGGGTATCGGTATTGATGAGGCTGTTCAACCTGTACTCGGCCGGGATATGCTCCTGCTGGTTGCCGCGCCACTCCTCCGGCGTATATTCCATGATATTTCCGGCGGTTATTTTCTTGACGCTGTTGAGGCCTATATCGGCATAGAGCCCCGTGTAGAGCCGCAACTGTTCGGACAGGCGCCACTTCACGCCCGCCTCCACGGCGCCGAGCAGGGAGAATTTGAGGTTGTTCTTGCCCTCGAAAGCGTAGCCCGTGCGAGATCCCAGGGCCTGATCCGGATCCCAATCCTGCGTGTCTTTCCATTCGTAGTCCCAACTCCACTCCATCTCTCCGGCCGAAGGGCCGTCCGGAATCGGGTATCCGCTGCCGTAGGCCTGATAGTTATTCATATCCGCAGAGCCTTTGTAGTCGGAGTAGATCCGGAATCCGGCCTTGACGCCCGCGGCGACATAGAAGCGGTGGCGGCCCATGGTCTGATACTGCACCATCAGCGGCACCTGCAGGTATCCAGCGCGCTGTTTCTCGCTGAAATTCTTCACATTGCTGACAAAGTCCATCTGGTACGCTCCCTGCTGGCCATAATCTTCATATTGCAGCGTCTGTCTGAACTCCTGCGGGTCCAGCCGCGCGCGGGTGTTGTAGCACTGCCATTCGATACCGGTCTGCAAGCCCCAGCGGGGTTGGAAGAACCAGACATAATTTATACCGACGCCGCCTCCGAACCCGGACGTGCGGCTGCCGTTATCTACCTTGTAGTGCAGGGTCGATACTCCGCCCCTGATATACGGGAGTATCTCGTGCCGACTCTCCGTCGTTTTCTGATCGACGATCGGGCGGTCACCTCGCTGATTCTTGGCCACAATGTCCTGTGGCCCGGCAGCGGACCACAGGACAAGTGCGGTGAACAGTGTAGTAACTCGTTTCATTTTAACTTGATTCAAGGCTCGACATACACTCTTTTTTTTGACGCTTCGAGACTCGCCTTGCGGAACGCCTTGGTGAGTCGTTCCAGTTGCAGGGAAGCCTTGCGGGCACGGGTTCCGGCGGCTTTGTTGCCATACTCGCTCTGCAGCGTGCCATCGGTCAGGAGAGCCTCGCTCGCCAGACGGATCTCTTTCAACAATTTTTCCATCATCGTTTTTGAAGTTTTAAGTGAATACTATGGTTAACGGTTGGTTTTTATCGGTTTTGACGGTCATTTTCCCGAGGTATCTGTGCCCGGTAATGCGGTCTTTGGCCGGTTCTCCCTGCGCCATAACTCTTTCGGCGCAAAGCGTAATGGCGGTAAAGGAAAGCATGGAGCGTAAGTATTGTCTCATAGCAAACGGCCGTTTCTCATGTTAGGAGATCGCATGAATATAAATCGAGGGTGGATTGCATCCACTAAACTCATTAAATCATCCTCACTTGCAAGGAGAATCCACCCTCGAAAAGAGAAACGTTACGTCCGAGAAGCCGGCGAGACAACATGGGAAACCGACACACAATAAGAATATGCCATGCCGACGGGCCGGGTTGAATTCCGAACTGTGGTCTGCCGGCCCGTTTTCCGGGCTGCGGCTGTCGTCCTATTCCACAATTCCGGTCACGGGGAAGCCCAGGTATTCCAGCGAGGAGAGCTGCACCCTCGTAATTTCGTCGCCATCACTGTCGTACACAACAAAGAGTACGCTGTTTTCGGTGAGTCCGCTGTATTCTATCTTTCCAGACGGGTATTTTATGGTCCCGGATGTGCCGTCTTCATTTTTGACGATCGTATATGCACCCACGTATTCATATAATACAATGTTTCCCTTTTTGACGGTTTTGCCCGATGCCTCACTCAACTTGGCAGCCCCGTCATCGTCCTTGGCGTAGCCACAGTATGACATGTTACCATCTTTTAAATAGAATCCCGGAGTCATACTTGGGTCAGTTGACACTTCTTCAAACCAGTAGACCCCTTCGACGTTCGGGCCCTTGCTTTCGTTTCCGTCGTCTTTCTTGCATCCGTTCAGGAGCGATGCCACGCTCAACAAAGCGACAGCGTAAAAAATCAGCTTTTTCATATTCAACATATTATACATTATTTATCTACACAACAGGTTCCGGCTCACCCGTCATCATATACGGCCCAATCCGCAGAGCCGGCCGCGGATACCACCTTTTCCCGAAGGCCGGCGTCCGAGCAACGGTCCTCGGGAAAGAGGCAGACGGTTCACTCGTCCTTCATGCAGCGTACCGATACGGCCTTGCTACGGGATTGACTCATAAACGAGGGTCTGATTTCATTGTATGCAGCGTTCATGAGAACGCCGACCCTTTCGTCTTGTGTGGTACAGGAGCAACAGGTAAAATACTTACCGACATCAGAGAGTGTGGATTCCCCCTGATAGTACTCTCCGGTAAACGGATACCAGCAGTCGGAGTCTTCGGTGAGCTTGTATTCGGATTCACCCGACGCCCCGAAGTTGAAACCCTTGTTTGTACCGTCATATACCTCCTTAAAGTCAGACGTGGTGCCGAAGGCCTTGGCCCACACGCCGTTCTCTCCGCCGTCGGGCACTCTGTATCCCGCGGGGCAGGGGTCGTAGATGGTCTTCTCCGCCTGCCAGCGGGTATTGTCCATGGAACCGTCCTCGGTAAGGAGCCAGTCATAGACCCCATGAAAGGTGGAGATAATTTTTGTAGGATTTTGGATTGTATAGTCGATGGACACCCCTTCTCTTATGAGTTCCTGTGGCCACCGGACAAGGGTGGCTTTGGCCGCTATGTTTTCCGAAATGGACGATGCCCCCGGGAACGGGTCCTTCCTTCCCCACTGGTAGAGCAGTCCGAGCGCGCCCACGGATCCCGGTGTGGCAGAAGTCGCGCCGAGGTTGCGGTCCATCATCGTGCCCGCCCCGTTGTTGTAGACCTGGTCCTTCGGTTGGTCGGTCAACCAGATGTGCCAGCTCCAGAGGATTGTGCCCTCTGCGTCCTTGGCGGCAATCGCGGCATTTCCCTTGAGGAATTCGGCGCCGGTGGAGAACGCGATAGTGTTCTTGTCGCTGTCGTACGACACCTGCGCAATCAGGTCGCCCGGTTGGGGAGCCGTGTCCGTGCCGAAAGTCTCCCAAAGAACCTCGACTGCGGACACTTCGCCGACCGGTTCCCGGCTGTTGCCCTTGACCGCCTGAATCCGGTAGTCGCCTGCTTTCGAAATGATGTAGCAGTTGGCCGGGGACTCGACAACGGGTCCGGGTTCAGGGCCAGGGCCAGGTTCAGGGCCAGTGCCAGGTTCAGGGCCTGCCGGGTCCGACTTGCTGCATGCGGACAGGACGGCGGTCAACAGGACGGATATCAGACAGACCGTCTTTATAAATCGGAACTTTCTCATGATTCATCAGAAATAATAGTTCATCGAGATCCGGGCTCCGAAGTTTTCGATTCCGTACAACAGGGCGTTGCTGCCCGGACTCACATAGCCGGTATAGTTTTCGACCTTTCCCGTATAGGAGCAGAAACCCTCATAGACCGTATAGGTCTCGGGCTGGAAGGTTACTGCAACCGGCGTAAAGTTCATGCTCAAGCCGGTGGAAATACGCTCGGCAATGAAAACTTCGATACCCATCTCGAACGACACGCCCAATGCATGTATGTATCCCGAGTTGTATCGGTCGAGAGGACGGCCGTAGGCAATGCCGAACCGCGAGGTGAAATCGTTGACTGAACCCTCCTTCATATCCGAGGTCATCGGCATGCTCGACGGAATGCGGTTCAGGTCGGTCATCTTGTTGCCATAATTGAACAGGAGATGTCCTCCGGCGATTGAATAGAGCAGGTCGGCTCCGACGATGAATCTCACGGCCTTTGTTCCGCACATGAGTTCGCAGCCCAGCATCAGGGATCCGCTGTTCATCTTGGACTGTATTTCGTCGACCACCTGGTTCTGGGAGTCGGGATTCAGCGCCAGGGCCATGTCATCGGGGACATACTCCCGGTAATTGACGATGCTGCCGTTGAGTCCCACGCTTGCCCGTATCGCCCACTTCTTCGACACGCGGTATTTTACCCGTATGGCCGCGACGGGGTCCTGCGAGAGCATGAACATCTGGTGCGGACTGGCCGCATTGTCCGAGATCCATTTCCCGACAAAATCGCCCGGTTTCGGCTGTGCCAGCATCTGGGACGACATGGAGGCCGGATTGAAGACCACGCCGACAGCCCAGTCGCCTTTCTGCGGCGTGTAGTATTTCTTTTCCTGCGCCGACGCCGACACGGCCGACAGCAGGAACAGCGCAAACGCTGAAAATAATGCGATTCTTTTCATAATAAGATGTTTTAAATCCGGTTATTGCACATAATCCGCGTCAGCGGCGTTTTATTTCGCCGGCTGTGTCATGCCGTCCTCGGAGGTATAGGCCGACGGCGTAAGGTCCAGTGCAAAGTAGACGGCCTTTCCGCATGGAACCGTTTTCTCAAGCTCTGCGAAAAACAAGGCTTCCGATTCAGTGTAATCGCCATTCTTGTCCCTGGTGTAGGAATAGCTCTTGATCGAGCTGTTGACCTTGACCGACAGCGACTTGCCTACCGGGCATCCGATTTCGCATTCGAAGTACCCCGAAGTGTTGGTCTCAACCGTTTTGAGGGCAAATTCCACATTGCCTTCATCATCCGGCAAGCCGTACATGACATTGACCTTGGTCCCGGATTTTACCACCATCGGCTCCTCCTGCGAACCATGGCTGTCCGTGGCAATACTGCGGACATGCCCTGTTACGGTAATCTTTACAGGCAGCGTTTCGCTGCTCAGGGTGCTCTGCTCGACCTTGCTGCAAGAGACGGCGCTCAGCATGACGGCTGCCGACAAAAGGGTGATCATTCTTTTCATGGCTTTTCTGTTTTTTTGGGGTTGATTTTTGGTTGATTTTTGGTTGATTTTTGGTTGATTTTTGGGTTGGTTTCTATTACCAAGTCTTCTTCATGCAACGGACGAAGTAGCCTTCACACAATTGGGCAACTTTACCATTAGGGTTGGCAGTATAAGAAGAAGATTTCCATATACTTATGTTATAACAGTAAACTCTTGCCTCATCTGAGATGCCAGACGAAGTCCCAGACCAATAGTATGACCAGCGTGGCTCTGATTTCTTATTCGATAGATATCCTTTATAACTAATATAACCGTTTGGCCGATACCAACATTCGCCGGTACTGCGGAACTCCAGGTCAGCACCTGAGCCATTAAAAAGAACATAGGAACTGCATTCTCCGCTCACTTTTGAAGTAATGCCTGAAGCCATGGCCCAGACACCGTATTGTCCTCCGCCCGGAACCACATAACCCGGAGGACATGGATCCGATATGCTTTTGTTTCGCCACCAAAGACGGGCCTCACCGCTATGGAGCCAATGGGCGAAACCGAATGCGCCGTTGCCGTTGGAAATGAATGTCGTAGGATGGGCAGCAGCATAACTCTCGGTTCCGGTGGTTGCGTCGCTCTCTACACGTTCCCATCTGTCAAGGGTACAGCTTCGATCTCCCCAGAAAGGGTCTTTCCTCCCGTATTGATAATACAGACCGCTACTCCAGGGGTAGACGTCGCTTTCAACATAAGCTGCTCCGAGGTCACACACCATCATGGTACCGGCACCGTTCTTATACTGGTGGTCTGTCGGCATTACACTTGTCACCCAGATATGCCAGCTCCACAGTATATTACCGCTTGCGTCTTTCGCCGCAATGAGGGCGTTGCCTTCCGGAACTGTTGACGATGATGTCTTTCTGTTGACATTAAAATAGATGTTGCCGTTGTCATATCCTGTATGGTTGACAATATCTCCCACTTTTACGTCCGCGTCGGATCTTGTTTCCCAAAGGACCTCAACAGAGGCAGCCGCCACCTTTTGAGATTTGTCATTGCCCTTCACGGCAGGTATCTTGTACACACCCGGCTTGGTGACGATATAGCAGTTCGCGCTTTCTTCTACGCCCAGCGATGTAACGGTACTGCCCAACGCATTCTGCGTCACGGTTACGGTCACCGGCTCGGCATCTTCATATTCAAGGACTATGCTTCCGCTCCTTGAGGAACTGTTAGAATTTAACGATGCCAGGAACGTGACTTCACCGTCCCCGACAACAATATTCTTGAGCCATGAGTTCTCGCTTTTCGCAGTCACCTTGGCGCCAGGCCGCGGATTGGTTATGCTGTATGTTATCTTACCGTTACCGCCCCATGCATCAACCGTAAGGGATGATGATGAGGTTTTAATCACGGCATTTTCAAGTGCTTGCTGACGGACTGTCACATTTGTCGGCTCGGCATTCCCGTAGGTCAGCTCTATCTTGCCGCTCCTCACACTCTTGTCCGGATTCTTCGAAACATTGAACGTAAGGCTCTTGTCTTTGACCACTACTCCTGTAATCCATGGAACCTTACTGGTCGCCTGCAGTTTGACGCCTTCCTGCGGATTCTCTATGCTGTAGTCTACGGTTACGCTGCTACCCATATAAGTTACCGTTTCAGGGTCATTTACGACGATTACGGACTGGTCGATACCGGACTGCGCTATTTCCACAGTCACTGATTCCGCTCCCTCGTAGGAGAGCTTGATGTTACCTCTCCTGGTCTTGAGGTCATCGTTTTGGGAAAGGGTGAATGAAATCCTTCTTCTATCTGCCCCGAGATCGCTTATCCACTTATCCTCGCTGGTCAGTTCAAGTTCAACACCTTCACGCGGGTTCTCGATCTCGTAGTACAGTGTATACGTTGCGGCTTCGCTCGTATAGACTTTGGGCTCACTTACGGATATTTTGGGTATAGATGCGGAGTCGGTCGGCTCCGTCTCATCCTTCTTGCACCCGACAAGCGTCAGCAAGACGCCCGTCAGGGCCATGATACAAAACCTGAATCGTTTCATAATACTGGTATTTTGATGGGTAAGTTCTCTTTGGCGGACCTGTTTTCGCGGCCGGGTCAGTCTCCCGCCGGGAGCTGTGCGCCATATCCCGGATGACGGCATGTACGGATCGGTTCTCCATGCCGACGGGCCCGGGAGAATCCCGGGCCGTGGCATGCCGGCCCGTTTTCCGGGCTGCGGCTGTCGTCCTATTCCACAATTCCGGTCACGGGGAAGCCCAGGTATTCCAGCGTGTAGTACTGTATCCTCGCAGTTTCGTTGCCTTCACTCTTGTACGCAACAACGAATACGCTGTTTTCGGTGAGTCCGCTGTATTCCAACTTTCCTAACGGGGAGTTTATGGTTCCGGATGTGCCGTCTTCATTTTTGACGATCGTATATGCACTCAGGAAGAAAGTTAGTACAATGTTTCCCTTTTTGACGGTTTTGCCCGTTTCCTCACTCAACATGGCAGCCCCGTCATCGCTCTTGGCGTAGCCACAGTATGACATGTTACCATCTTTTAAATAGAATCCCTCCATCACACCTGGGTCAGCTTCCTCTTCTTCAAACCAGAAGACCCCTTCGACGTTCGGGCCCTTGCTTTCGTTTCCGTCGTCTTTCTTGCAGCCGTTCAGGAGCGATGCCACGCTCAACAAAGCAACAGCGTAAAAAATAAACTTCTTCATAACTGATAAAAATTAGTGAATGATTGATTAAGTGAATTAAGATTTTGTGTGTTATCAATTTATCAATTCGGCATTCGATCCGACTCATCGCAACGTCAGGGTGCTTGCTGCCTGTACCCGGATTGTCGGCAACCATCCGGCAGATGATTTTGTTCAGTCGTTTCGGCCGGATCTCCGCCGCCTTTTACGAAAATGCAGACATCGCATCCTGAACAACCTTTTGATGACGGCAAGAATGTTGCACTCCGTGTCGTTATGTGCGCGGGTATCCTCTTCCGGTTGCGCCCCCGTCTCGTGTTCGATTCGGTCGATCTGCTCTTTGATCATCTGTTGGACCTGATGATAGGAGAGTTCTTTCTGTTCCTTTTGTCCGTTGCTGCCCATAAACCCATGAATTTGATGTATGACAAATGTAGCCGCGATTCCCGTTGGCGGCTTGGACACACGACGCATAAAACCGGACTATGTACGCATTTTTATTTGCCGGAATCGGACTCTCGGCGCATGTTAAGCAGACAAAAGGCTGATATTCAAATGTTTATTTGTCCTATTCCCGCATGAAAGCGCGAAAGGCGTATTCCCTTGCGGGAATACGCCTTTCGCGTAAGAAATCAATCGGACCGTCAGTCCAGATGGGGCTTCTTGCGATACTGCGACGGGGTCATGCCGAACGTCTGCTTGAATACGCGGCTGAAATAACCGGCATCTTCGAACCCGCACTGCATGGCAATGTCCCCGATCGGCAGATCGTTGGAGGAGAGCATCCGTTTGGACTTCTCCATCCGGACATGCAAAATATAGGTAGTCGTATTGCTGCCTGTAATTACGCGCACCTTCCGATTGAGCTGTGATTTGCTCATACACATCTTTTCAGCAATCTTGTCGGAATTGAGGGCCGTGTCGGAGATCTGGGAATAGACGATATCCGTCAACCGGTCCATGAAGGCCTGGTCGGCCGGCAGCAGCTTGACGCTCTCCGGACAATTATTGCGCAGCGCGTGGGAGTATTTATCCCGCAAAACCCTTCGTTGTTCCAGCAGCTTGGCAATGCGCACATGGAGTTCGTCCGTGTTGAAGGGTTTGAGCAGATAGGCGTCAGCCCCGGCCTCCAGCCCCTGCACCTTGTCCACATCCTCGCTTTTTGCCGTGATGATAATGATCGGAATATGGTTCAGAACGATCGAGCTGCGTATCTCCCGGCACAGCTCGAATCCGTCCATGCCGGGCATCATCAGGTCGGTCAGGATCAGGTCCGGCATATACTCTGCGGCCTTTTCCAGTCCCTCCTTCCCGTCGCGGGCATAGAGCAGCCGGTAACGGTCTTTGAGCAGCCCTCCGATGTAGAACGCAACATCCTGATTGTCCTCCACGAGCAGGATCGTTATGGGGTCCGTACCCGACGGCTCGGTCTCGGAAGAAGCAGGATCGTGAGTCGTGACGGATGGGGTCAGATTTTTATCGGGTTCGCCCGGAGTCCACTCCTCCCACTGCGAAGTCCCGTGCTTCAAGGGCAGCGTAACGAAAAAGACCGTACCTTTGCCGACCGCACTTTTGACCGTAATCTGTCCGCCCATCGTCTCCACCATCTGTTTGGCCAGTGACAGCCCGACTCCTGTCCCCATGTCCATACAGGAATTATTCCCCTGATAGAACGTCTCGAAAATATGGGGCAGATCCTGTTTGTCGATACCCTTCCCCGAATCGGCGATCTGAATAACCAGGTTGTTGTTTTCCTGTGTGGCCGTAATATAGATATGTCCACCCTTCGGCGTATATTTCAAAGCATTGGACAAGAGGTTATGCATTACCTTCTGAAAATACTCCGGGACGAAATCGGCTTGAAGGAAGGTTTGTTGCGGCACGAAAATCAGATTGAGGTGTTTTTGCTGGGCAAATACCTGGAAGTTTTCCACGATCATCCGAATAAAGGCCACGATGTCTCCCGTCCGCCAGTTCGGTTCTTCAATCGAGGAACGGACCTTGGAGATGTTCAGCAGTTGATTGACCAGACTCAAAAGATGGTCGCCCTGGCGGATAATGGTTTGCAACGAGGCGGAAGACTCCTGGTCTGTCCCCGTTTTTTCGGACAACTGGTTGGCAAGCCCGAGAATAACCGTCAACGGCGTGCGGAATTCATGGGTGATATTCGTGAAAAACTTGCTGCGGACAGTCTCCATGTGGCGCATGATCTTCTGCGTCCTGGATTTCATGCGCACGACATATAGCAAAAATCCGATTACAATGATCGTCAGCAGTAAAATGGAAATACCCGCAAATAAGATGATATTTTTGGTTCGTTGCTCCATGCGGTAGTTCGCCTGGATCAACGCCAACTCTCTGGAACTTTTCTCTTTCTCGAAATTGACCCTGACATTCTGTAAATGAGCCGTATTTTCGATGTTGCTGACACTGTCGGCATATTCCCGGCTCAATTTATAGTTCTCGAAGGCTTTGGGGCAGTTGCCCAGTTTCTCGTAGTAGAGATAGTTCAACCAATATACTTCACGCAAATGCTCCCGGGATTGCATCTCTTTGGCCGTACGGGAGGCTCGTGTCAGATATTTTTGCGCGGAAGTCATATCCCCCTTGCCCATGTTGACACGCGCCAGGGCTATGCAGGACTCGATCCAATGCCAGCGGTCCTGGCTTTTCTCCATCAAATCATAGGCGCTCCGGTACTCCCGGATGGCATTGTCCCACTGCTTGTCCTTCTCCAACAAGTTGCCGAAATAGGTATGGCACAAGGAAATCCCAAGGTTGGAACCTGCCGCCTGATTATGCTGCATGGAACGACGATAGTAAATCCAGGCCGAGTCGATCATACCCTGCTTTTCGAAGATTGCTCCGATATTGGCATAATTGATCGCCTGACCCAGGTCGCTTTCCAACTGCTGTTCCCCGGACAGGGCCTGGCGGAAGGCGAGGATGGCCGCATTGTAGTTCTCCATCGACAATTGCACATTCCCGATGCCATTGAGCGAAATAACCCGGTTCTTCAAGGCGGCATAGGAACTTTTGTCGTGATACTGTTCACATAACGCAAGTGCTTTATAATGATAGGTGGAAGCCTCGTCCATAATACCCATCCGGCGGAAATTGGTTCCGATTTGATTGCATATCTGGATGATCTCAACCGTATCACCGAGTTGTTCCGCCAACCCTAATGCCTGACGATGACAGACGACGGCTTCGTTGAATTTGGCGGTTTCCCGATAACGTTTGCCCAGTGCCTTACTGGCACACAGCATCCCATACTTGTTTCCATTAGCCTCAAAACGGTCCAACAAGATGGACAAGGAGTCTATCCCAGGGGTAACTCGGACGGTGCTGTCGATCATTTTGCGGGTTTCATCGGTCAGGCCCGACTGAATTGATGTCGATGTACAGGACAACAACAGCAAAGCACCTAAACAGATCAGCGATTTCATCTCTTCTAAAAAACGCATATGATTAATCTCGAGGCAGAAACTACAAGCATTTGATATCTGACTGTAAATTTAGAAAAATATATTTAAAAGTCGCTTTTTTGGATCAAAATAGCGCATATTTTACCGACCTGCCCTAAAACTTGAAAGTTAATGACCTGAAACAGCTTGACAGACAAGTCCATCATTCTTTACCGACAGATCAAAACAACCTCCCATATCATCCCGGAATTGGATAAATATTCAATTCTAGATATAGAGATTTACAGAATTCCAGATTTCTGTAAATCTCTAATAAACTATCGGTATCGCTACTTCGATCGTTGCTCCTTCTGCCGCAGTAAATGCTGTTGGGGATCGAATCCGATTGCCTCGCCGCTTGCTTCTCCGGCCCGAATGGCCGCAGCCAAAGCTGCCAATCGGTGATTGGGTTCCAAATCATGCTGTTTTAGCCGATCCGAAGTCGCAGACTCTGACCGATATTTTGATATGCAACCCTTTTTCATAGACTTTATCCTACAACTTGCCGATACCGACAGACAAATATAAACAAAACGAGATTTCACAACATCAAAAACAAGAATCACCCCATCGCCTTCCATCTCCGAAATCTCAATATATTGCGATTTATATACGCATCTTGCCAAAGTCCATAACAAAAAGCGTCATACTCACAATATAATGCGAATATAAATTGTTTTTACCAGGATAAAACATTAGTTTTGCATAAAATCACAATATAATACGAATATGAACACATTGGGCAACCAAATCAAGGAGCGCCGGCACCTGTTGAAGATCAAGCAACAGGAGTTGGCCGATCTGGCCGGAGTAAGCATCAATACGGTCGTTGCCGTGGAACGGGGATCAGGCAATCCGCGGATGACCTCCCTGCTCGCAATATGCAACGTGCTCGGGCTGCAACTGGTTGCTCAATTAAAGGATTTGAACCATGAGACGGTGTGAAGTTTACATGCACGGAATAAAAGCCGGAGTTTTGACCGAAGAGGACAATCGCACGTTTTGTTTCACCTACGACAAGGCGTATCTGCTCAACGAAAAGAGCGGACCCGTCAGCCTGACGCTTCCGCTCCAGGCCGAACCCTACCGTTCGAATGTGCTCTTTCCCGTATTTGCAAACATGCTCTCCGAAGGAGAGAATCGGCAGATCCAGTCCCAACTGCTCCACATAGATGCCGAGGACGATTTCGGCATCCTGCTGGCCACCTGTCAGTTCGACACCGTAGGCGCCATTACCGTAAAACCAATTGAGCCATGAAAAAACTGAACGTCTGCCCGTCAACCCTGCAAAAGGGATATGACACCTACTCGCCTGCGGCACGGAAGGCGCTGTTCGACGGTCGGGAGGTATCACATATCTTTGCGGGGCCCAGCCCGGATGCGGATTCGCCGGAAGCCCTTGACGCCATCAGAAATGTGGGACGCATATCGCTCTCGGGGGCACAGCCCAAATTCTCGGTTGTCATGGACGAGTTTGATACGTTGCGGTATGCCCGTGAACGGGAGCAGGGGCTGTTCATTCTGAAACCCCGGCCCACCGGCTATCACATCATCAATCGGGAGTATTGCGCGGCCAATGAGCATGTAACGATGCAGATTGCCTCCCAGGTATACGGCATCGAGACGGCAGCCAATGGCCTGTGTTTTTTCGACAACGGAGAACCGGCATATATTACGCGCCGGTTCGATGTCCATAACCGGGGGAAATACAAGCAGGAGGATTTCGCGGCCCTGTTGGGATATACCAAAGACAACGCAGGTGCCAACTACAAATACGACAAGGCCAGTTACGAAGAGTGTGCCGGGATCATCCACCGCTATGTTAAAGCAGCATTGGTCGATATCCAACGGTTCTTCCGGCTCATCCTGTTCAATTTCGTTACGTCGAACGATGATGCCCATCTGAAAAACTTTTCCTTGATCGAATACGAGGGGGAGTATCGGCTCTCCCCGGCCTATGATCTCGTCAATACGGCGCTACAACTGCGGGAGCCCCGGATATTCGCTCTCGACAAGGGGTTATTCAGAGAGGGTATGGCCTTCTCGGACACCCGCACCATCCGGCGCACCGACTTTGAGGAGTTCGGCCGACGCATCGGACTTCCGGGAAAGGTGGTAAGGAAAGAAATCGAACTGTTCCTGTCCGACCAGCCTTTAACCTATGAATTACTGGAACGTTCGTTCCTTTCGGAGGAGCTGAAAAAGCAATATCGGCAAACGTTCGATTACCGCCGTCGGATGCTCGGTTTTTAAGTCGCACCGACCCAATAACGGGAACGATAGTCCGTACAGAAAGAGCAAAAAACCGCCTGATTCCGCAAAATTTTCCGCATTTGGAGAATTCCGGGATTTTCACTACCTTTGCATTGTCTGACAGGAAGATACAGACGCGATGCAACGTAGCGCAGAAAACCGGTGGGCAAGGCGGCAACCAAGCCTTAAAAGTTCGCTTAATATTCTGATATACAGATAGGTTCCCATTGTATCGGAGTACCTTTATCCGCACGAAAAGCAGTCCCGACCGAATCGGGGCTGCTTTTTTATTGCACGGATCCGAACGGTGCATCAGTGGTGCTGAGGGTTGAAGGCCCCGATGGTCTTGATGCGCTCCTCGAAATCCTCACGCGACACGACCGTGTAGTTCTTTATCTTCGAGCGGTAGTTGTATATGGTCGTTGTCGAATAGCGCAGCAACGCCGCAATCTTCGACGAGTCGCGTATGCCCAGACGTATAAGGGCGAAGATGCGCAGCTCCGTGGTCAGCAGCTCACCCTTCTTCGGCTTTATGCGGGCCTCGCTGTCGAGCAGAGAGTTGAAATCCTCGATAAACGTCGGATAGAGATGCAGGAATGTGGTGTCGAAATTGTGGTAGAACTCGTCGAGTTCGCGCTTGTTGGGTTCGGGCGAGGAGTACTCCTTGCGCAACTCGGCAATGCGCCCGTCGACCAGCATGCGGCGCACATGGCGGCGCGTACCCATTATCTTGTCGATATACTCCGAACACATCGTGAGGAATATGCCGATATACTCCTCCTTCACCTCATTGGACTCCGACAGCTGGTCGTTCAGCGACAGCAGCTTCTCGTTGAAACGCTGCAGGTTGTCGTTCGACTCATTGAGTTTGGCGTTGGATTCGTTGAGTTTGGCGTTCGCCTGCTGCAACTGCAACCTCGCGACATTGAGCTTGCGGTTCTGGCGGCGGAAAAAGAGCAAACCGCCGAACGCCAGCAAAAGGAATATGCCGATCGACAGGAATACTATGTTGTACAGCACGTTCACACGCTGCTGACGGTCCATGTACGCCTTTTCGATACTGTACATCACGGTCATGTCCTGCCATGGCCGCAGCCACGAATTGAAGAACCGCGCATCGTCCATAACCACCCTCACATAACGCATCGCACGCGTCACGTCATAGTCGAGAAGCGTTATCGAGAGGCTTTTCAGGGCGGAATTGTCACGTATGGCCAACTGTATGTCGGTGGCTGCAGCCCGCGCATACCATATCTGCGCCGTTTCGCGGTCACCGGTCCGGTCGGCCACAAGGGCACGCATGTGAGCGGCTATGGCATAGTCGCGGGTCAGGGGCTGCTGCCCGGCACAGAAACGGTCGGCATATTCGACGGCAAGGTCATAATCCTTGCGGTCGATGGCCTGCCACAACCTGAACTGCACATTGGCCATGGAGGCCGAATCGGTATTCTCCACAATCTGACGCGCATAATATTCGGCCAGCTGCCATGAATGCCGTTTCTGCAGCGTATCGCGCGAATAGAGCAGCAGTTCGTCGTTCAGTTTGTGGCGCGCTATGTAGTACTTAACCAGCCCTTCGCTGCACAACGCCGCCGTATCGACCCTGTCGAGCAGGTTGGCAGCCTCGAGGTAAATGCCGGCCGAACTGTATAGGTACGACAACTGTATGCGGCTGCGGTCGACACGCGAGCGGTTCCCGAGCCTGTCACACAGGGCAATATTGGAATAGAGGTATTCGATCGCCGAATCGACCTGGTAAGGCACATACTCGTCTATGAGCTGCTGGTTGAGCATGACGCGCTGGTCATCGGAGAATTCGGTGGTTTCGAGTATCTTCTTCAGCGAGCGTATGCGTTGTTCACGGCCTGCTATGTATGTTTCACGATTGGCGATAACCACGTCCAGGCGCGCAAGCTCGGCATCGAGCTGGCTTCGTGCACCCCCTCGTGACATCGACATCAGAGGGAAAAAGGCTATCATCGCCAATGACAGTTTTACAAATATCTTCATGGGTTAGCGGTTTCTGTATAAACAAAGATAAGAAAATCCGCCGAATATCGCATTCGCACCTAAAACAATAGCCCCGCACAGTATAAATTACGCAAATGCAGCGTTTTTACAAATCTACCTATTTTCTGAAGCCGGAAAAGAAATCACGTCTAATTATCAGCAAGATAGAATTAAAAATACCAAAACACGTCTACTTATTTTCGTTATTTTTTCGTAATAACCGGCAGATTTATTAATTTTAGATAAAAACCGAGAACCTAAATTCACAAACACTACCGACTCTACCTAATTTTTTCTATTAATTTAATTATTGTAGAATAAACCTTTATTAACTTCAAAACTTATCCGTATGACAAGTTTCAACTTAAAACTGCGGCCTTGTCGCCGGAACGGATACAGGACTTTGCTCTTTACCGCATTGTTCATACTGTTCGGGACGACAGCAATGGCTCAAGAGGTGACCGTAACAGGAACCGTCACCGACAAGTCAGGACAACCCGTCATTGGAGCGACCGTCATCGAAGATGGTACGACGAACGGCACCGCAACCGGCATGGACGGCACCTACACCCTGAAAATCAAGGGGGGGGGAGATTCAGCGCCCACTCTTGTATACCAATCACTGGGATACGTCGACCAGACCATTCCGGTAAACGGACGTACCCGTATTGATGTAACGCTTACTGAAAATGCCGTGGAACTCGATGCCGTAGTCGCCATCGGTTACGGTACCGTAAAACAGAAGGACATCACCACGGCCGTGTCGATCGTAAAGACCGACGACCTGGACCGCCGGCCGATATCGTCGGTATCGGGAGCACTGCAGGGCAAGGCCGCCGGCGTACAGGTTATCCAGCCCAACGGTGCACCGGGTCAGGGCATGGTAATCCGCGTGCGCGGTGCCTCGTCCATCTATTCCGCTTCGACCAACGAGCCTCTCTTCGTTGTTGACGGCGTACCCGTAGGAACCGGCAGCTCGGCCGTAGCCTACCTTTCACCCAACGAGATCGAGACAATGCAGGTGCTCAAGGACGCATCGTCGGCCGCAATCTACGGATCGCGTGCAGCCAACGGCGTCGTGCTGATCACCACCAAGCAGGGAAGTGCCAAGAAGGGTCCCGAAGTTACATTCTCGACCTATGTCGGCATCTCGCAGGTAACGAAGAACTATGACGTGCTCAACGCACAGCAGTACCGCGAACTCATGGAGGAGACCGGTGCCGTATCGGGACTTCCCGACGTGATTACCGACGTGACCGACTGGTTCGACGAGACCTACTCGAACGGTATCAACCAGAACTACCAGTTCTCCGTATCGGACGGCAACGAAAAATCGTCGTACTATCTGGGCGGCGGATACTCCAGCGAAAAGGGTGTCATCAACACCACCTCGGCCGACCGATACAACGTCAAGGCCAGCTTCGACCGCAAGATTTTCAAGTGGTTGTCGGCAAGCGCCTCGACTACTTTCTCGCACTACTCGTCGAAGGGTTCAATCATATCCGGACAGGGTGCCAACCGCGCCGGTGTGGTAGTATCGGCAATCACGACCCCGACCTATGCCCCGGTATGGAATCCCGAGAACCCCGACCAGTTCTACAACAACTTCTACGGAGCCAACCTCACCTCCCCGCGTGAGAACATGGCCCGCACCGACTACGACAAGTACATCACCGACCGCCTTATCCTGTCGGGCAACCTGAACTTCTTCCTGGCAAAGGGACTCACATTCAAGTCCACGGTAACCATGGACCGCTCGTGGGCGCACAACTCGACGTTCCTCGACCCGATCCGCACCACCCACGGACGTACCGAGCACGGAACGGCATCGGATACCCGTTCGGACGACTGGCGAATGGTCTATGACAATATTCTCACATGGCAGGCCAATTTCGGCCGCCACAACCTCGAGCTAATGGGCGGTACGTCGGCCACGGTATCCGTATGGGAACAGCTCACCGGCAGCCGCTCATACTTCTCGACCACAAACGGCAACGCCATCACCAATATCAACGGCGGTAACAACGGCGGTCTGCGCGGACAGAGCGTCAGCAAGGACGAATGGTCGATCATGTCGTACCTGGCCCGCGTATCGTACAACTACGACGACCGTTACCTGCTGACCGCGAACTTCCGAGCCGACGGTTCGTCGAAGCTCGCCCCGGGTCACCGCTGGGGTTACTTCCCCTCGGTATCGGCCGCATGGCGCATATCGCAGGAGCAGTTCCTCAAGGACGTACTGTGGATCAACGACCTCAAGCTGCGCGTCGGCTGGGGACAGACCGGTAACCAGTCGGGTCTGACCTCATACGGCTGGATGCAGCTCTACAACACCAACTACTACAACTGGACCGATGACGCATACTCGCAGGCAGTTCCTACGGTCGGTTCGAAAAGCAATATCCAGAACAAGGACCTGACGTGGGAGACAACCACGCAGACCAACGTCGGTGTCGACTTCTCGGTTCTCAACAGCCGTCTGAGCTTCACCCTTGACCTATATTATAAATATACCAAGGACATGCTCATGAGTGTCCCGATGCCTTCGCCCTACCCCAACATTATCCGCAACGAGGGTGAGATGTCGAACATGGGTATCGAATTCCAGATATCGTCCGTGAACATCGCCCGCAAGGACTTCACATGGACCACCGACTTCAACATCTCGGCAAACCGCAACCGTCTCGAGAAACTCGACCTGCAGCAGGTTTACTACTATGGCAAGACGGCGGACATCGTCAACGATTACGTGATCCGCATGACTCCGGGCCAGCCGCTGTCGAAATTCTGGGGCTACATCTCCGACGGTGTCGATCCCGAGACCGGTGACCTCATCTACCGAGACCTCAACAACGACGGCGAGATCACCCCGTCGGACAAGACATGGATCGGCGACGCCAACCCGAAGTTCACGTTCGGTATGACCAACACCTTCTCGTGGAAGGGCCTTTCGCTGAGTATCCTGCTTACGGGTTCCTACGGCAACGACATCTTCAACGCATCGCGCATCGAGACCGAAGGTATGTACAACGGCAACAACCAGACGACGACGGTTCTGCGCCGCTGGAGAATTCCCGGACAGATCACCGACGTGCCGCGTGCAACGACAGACGCCTACAACGTCAAGAACTCGACACGCTGGGTAGAGGACGGTTCGTACCTCAAGGTGAAGAACATCACCCTCTCGTACGACATCACATCGCCCAAGCTCCGCCGCGCCTACATCTCGCGCATACAGCCGTACATATCGCTGCAGAACTTCATCACCTGGACCAAATACTCGGGCTACGACCCCGAAGTTAGCCAGTGGGATACCGCCACGCAGATGGGTATAGACTGGGGTACATATCCCAATGTCCGTACGGTAGTGGTAGGACTCAACATCACCTTGCTAACCTCCTCTAAAAAATAAAGATCATGAAAAAGATATTGATATATACCGCAGCATTGCTCGCCACAGGCTTCACGATCACTTCGTGCAGTCTGGAGAAGTACCCGGAAACGGAGTACAACGAGTCCAACACCTCCGGCAATGAAGAGTCCGAAACGGCCATAACCACCCGCGAGGAACTCGAAGGTCAGCTCGCCACCATGTACAACTACATGAAGGGCGATCTGCAGACCTACTGGTACCAGCTCACAACCATGGCTGAAGCCCGCGCCGACAACGCCTATGGCGGCAATATGGGTGAAGCCAAGGTCGTAGCCGTCGAGTCCAACAACATCGACAGCGACAACGAATTCGCTTCAAACATGTGGAACTACTCGATGTATGCAGTCGACTACGCCAACCAGATCATCTGCAACATCGACAACGTAAAGGCCAACGACCCCTCACTCACCGAGAAGGAGTATCAGGAGTGGCTGTCCGAGGCTTTGGCATGGAGAGCCTACGTATGGATCAACTTCATGCAGATGTTCGGCGACATACCCATGCTTACCGAGATCCCCGAGGCCATCACTTCCGAGAACGTCGAGGAGGTCTATCCGCTCTACTTCCCGTCACGTGCAACCAAGGCCGAGGTCGGTGCGCGCATCATCGAGGACCTTGAGGAGTACGCCTGCAAGTATGCTCCCGACATGGACGCCACCAACAAGTTCAAGATCTCCAAGGGCTTTGCCTACGGAGTTCTGGCACGTCTCTACTCGATGCGCGAGTTCCGCGACTGGGGCAAGGTGAAGAGCTGCTGCGAGGCCATCGAGGCAATGGGATACTCGCTGTGCGACGATTACGGCGAAATGTGGGACTACGACGAGACCATGGCCAACATCAATACCAGCGAATCGATATTCGAGGTACAGTGGCCCAACCAGAGCTCCGGCAACTGGATCTGGATGATGTACCACCGCAACGCCTACAAACCCAACGACAGCTATGACTGGGCCAAGTGGTGCACGCCTTCGCGCAACCTCACCAACGCCTACGACGACGAGGGCGATACGGAGCGCAAGAATGCATGCGTGATCTACGACGAGTGCACATGGTCGTTCCACTACCCCAAGGAGGAGTACGCCTTCATGCACAAATGCCCGACCAACGTCACGCCCATCTACGTAATGCGACTTGGCGAGATCAAGCTGCTGCATGCCGAAGCACTGGCCAACCTGAACGATCCGGGCGGTGCCGCCGACATCGTGGACGAGATCCGCGGACGTGCAGGCATTGCGCCTCTGACGGACGAACAGCGCGGTTCGGCGGAACTGATGCGCGAGGCTGTTCTGCACGAGCGCCGTCTGGAGCTGGCATTCGAGGGCTACCGCTGGTTCGACCTGATGCGCTACGGCGACGACTACTCGAAACTCAAGGAGGTCTGCGACGGTGTGAACATCAAGGGTTCGGAATCATACGACTCGTACTATCAGGTGCGCAAGCCCATGGACGACAACCATATCCTGCTGCCGATACCTACAACCGTATTGGACAACAACCCCAACATCGAACAGAATCCAGGCTATTAACAAACAACTCGCACAGTCATGAAAAGCATATATAACGGAAACATACGACTGCTGGCCTTCGCCATACTTTCGATGGGCATGATCTGCTGCTCGGGCAAAAACAACGGGGACAACCCCGGCACCGACCCCGAGCAGCCCGAACCTCCCGTCAAGGCTGACGTTTACGCCTATACGACATCGGCCAACGGCAGTGCGCTGTTCAAGGAGACGGGTCTCGACTACTCGAAGGTTTCGATGTCGCCGTACAAGGTTACACTCGACCCGGCGACCACGTATCAGACCATCGACGGTTTCGGCCCCGCCGTGACGGGCGCATCGTGCTACAACCTGCTGCAGATGTCGCAGAACGAGCGCACGGCCCTGCTCAAGAAGTGTTTCGATCCCGAAACCGGAGCCGGGTTCAGCTTCATTCGCGTACACATCGGAGGCTCCGACTTCTCGATGGACGAATATACGTGCTGCGACAGGGAAGGAATCGAGTTTTTCGCCATTCCCGACATCGAGAAAGAGGGCATATTCCCCATACTCAAGGAGATTCTGGCCATAAACCCCGAAATTAAGATTCTGGGGTCGCCGTGGTCATGCCCCAAATGGATGAAGGGACAGGTGAACGACCCGTCGAAACCGTATGACTCGTGGACAAGCGGACGTCTCAACCCCGCATACTACGACGACTACGCCGAGTATTTCGTACAGTGGGTAACCGAAATGGAGGCCAACGGCTTCCCGATCTACGCCATCACCATGCAGAACGAGCCCCTCAACAAGGGCAACTCCATGTCGCTCTACATGCCGTGGGAGGATCAGGCCGCATTCGTCAAGCATCTGGGTCCCGCCTTCGAGAAGGCCGGCATCAAGACCAAGATTCTCTGCTACGACCACAACTACAACTATGACAACGTCAACGGACAGGACAACTACCCGCTGAACATCTACGCCGATGCCGAAGCATCGAAGTGGATCGACGGCTCGGCATGGCACAACTACGGCGGCAACGTATCGGAACTCGACGAGATCGCGAGCGCCGCTCCCGACAAGTCGATCTACTTTACCGAAGCCTCGATCGGTTCGTGGAACTACAACTTCGAGTCGTGCGTGATTGTCGACTTCGAGTCGATCTTCCTCGGCACGATGAGCCGCGGCGGCAAGGGCGTCCTGCTGTGGAACATGATGCTCGACGACCATGGCAAGCCCTATCGTCCGGGCGGCTGTTCGACCTGCTACGGTGCCATCGAGATCAATTCGTCGGACTACAGCACCCTCAAGTACAACAGTCACTTCTACGATCTGGCACAGTGCTCGAAGGTGATACGCCCGGGAGCCGTACGCATCGGCACCAGCGGCTATACCGCCGCCGGCCTCACGTACCTCGCGTTCCGCAATACCGACGGTTCGACGGCATTCGTCGCACTGAACAACTCCGATGAGGAACGGACCGTAGCCGTATACGAAACTGCCGAGCGTTCGTTCAAATACAACATTCCGGCCAAGACGATAGCTTCGTTCCGCTGGGGCGGCACGGCCGAATAACCATTAAATAACGTACAAGATGAAAAAGCTGAAATACATAATACTGTCTCTGACGGCAGTGGCCTGCCTGTGCGGCTGCAAGAAAGACCCCGAACTGGCAGTAACGGACGTAGGTCCGGAGATGAGCGTGGTATCGGTCGATTCCAAGGCCCTCTTCGGAGCCGCCATATCCTTCCAGGTGACGATGAACGACAAGCTGCCGCTCTCGACACTCAAGGCACAACTCTTCTTCGACGACGAGATGGTTGCCGAGGAGGTCATTCGCACCAAGACCAGCGGTACATACGACGGTACGCTGACGGTTCCCTACTACAAGGACATTCCCGACGGTGACGCCACGCTGCGTTTCGTCGGCCAGAACATCGAGTTCGGTCTGACAACCATCGAGCAGACCATACCCGTATCGCGTCCCGAGCCAGACTACCTGACCTTCGTACTCGACGAGCAGGAGTACCGCATGGAGCCGACCGGCACCAAGTACGAGTACTCCGTAACCGACAATTTCCCGCAAAAGGCCAAGGGCTACATCACCACGCCCGAACTTGACGAACTCGGTTCGGTCGTAACGTTCGGATACAGCTCGACCGAAGGAGGCATCGTTGCCGACTCGACCGATCCGATCACCTTCTCCAACTCGAACGCCGGAGAATACACCATCACGTTCAATATCCTGACGTTTGCAGGTTCGCCCTTCACCAAGCTGACCTTCAACGGAACGGAGATGACCATGAGCGACGAGGACAACTACTACATCGTCACCACGCTGACCCAGGGCAACGTCTACGAGATGTCGGGCATCGCCGACTTCGCATCGTGGGACATCGACCGCGACTTCTTCGAGCGTCCTGACGCTTCGGCTCCGGAATCGATCAAGTTCCTGCCCATGAGCGGCATGTACAAGATCACGGCCAACTTCAAGTTCAACTACCTGAAAGTCGAGGCCATGAACTCGTCGAGCGAACTCGGAACGCTCTCGGCCGACGGCAGCGGTACGGCCATCTGGGTTATCGGCGACACCAACATAGGCAAGCCCTCTACAGCCAACTCAGCAAGCTGGAATCCCGAAAACGGAGGATTGTGCATGGCCCGTGTAGCTGACAAGAAGTACCAGATAACACTCGTGGCCGGCACCTCGATAAATGCTTCGAAGTTCGACTTCAAGTTCTTCTGGAAGAAGACCTGGGACAACGGAGAGTTCCTCGGCAAGGACGACCCGACGTTCAAGAACCCATACGGCGTACTCACCACCGACAGCGACATCATCGAGATCTCGGATTCGGGCAATGCAGGCCTCATCGACGGCAAGACGCTCGATCTGGGCGGTGTATACCGCTTCACTCTCGACGTATCGGGCGGAACGAAGGCCGCAACGCTGACTCTCGAGAAGATCGGCGAGGAGGCTCTTCCGGCGGCAGACCTTACCATCAACGGGTCCAAGCTCGAACAGATCGACTCGAGCAACTACTCGATCGACCTCGACCTCACACAGGGCCAGACCCTCACGTTCGGCGGCAGCGACATGTTCATGCCGTCGTGGATCAATCCCGATTTCTTCGCCATCACCTCGGCAACAACCGCAACGCTGGTCCCCGTATCGGGCAAATACCGCATTACGGTCAATACAGCCACGGGCGTTATCGACGCACTGGTGCTCAATGCCGACGGTACGGGACTTGCAACGCTCGATGACCAGGGACACGGTGCCGTCTACTTCATAGGCTACGGATTCGGTTCGCCGGCAACAGCCAACGAGCCCGCCTGGACTACCGAAAAGGGCATCTGTGTACCCGAAGCCGAGCCCGGCATCTACCGCGTAACGGCACAGGCCGGACCGGAGGGCAGCACTACGCCCGGACAGCGTTTCCGCTTAAACGGCTGGAGCGGCAAGTTCTACAAGAGCCGCGGCTGGAGCGACCTCGGAACTCTCACGTTGAGCGAGGGCAGCGAAGCCTTCTTCCAGATTACCAGCGGCGGCAACATCGAGATGGCCGAAGGCGTATCGCTCGAAGAGGGTGCGACTTACATACTGACGCTCGATGTCACAGGCGGCAACGACAAACCGGTGCTGACCATGGCAAAGCAGTAGAATCCTTTTTCACGGGGAGTGCGGCCGCAAAAAGCCGCACTCCCCACATAAAAAACCACGTTTTTCACTTCTTGACATGAAAACCGACATTTTGAAGAACGCTCTCGCGGCACTTGGCGCCGTCGCAATATTGTGCGGAGCCGGCTGCCGTGAATCTCAAAACAATACGGCCATATATCTCGACGAGTCCCAGCCCATGGAGAAGCGCATCGACGATGCCCTCTCGCGCATGACACTCGAAGAGAAGGTCGCCCTGCTGCACGCACAGTCGAAGTTCTCGTCGGCAGGCGTACCGCGCCTGGGCATACCCGAGGTATGGTGCACGGACGGCCCGCACGGCATACGGCCCGAAGTTCTGTGGGACGAATGGGACCAGGCCAGGTGGACCAACGACTCGTGTACGGCATTCCCGGCGCTGACGTGCCTCGCTGCGACATGGAATCCCGAACTTTCGGGGCTGTACGGCAAATCCATCGGCGAAGAGGCCCGCTACCGCGAAAAGGACGTACTGCTGGGTCCCGGCGTGAACATCTACCGCCTGCCGCTCAACGGACGCAACTTCGAGTATATGGGCGAGGACCCGTATCTCGCCTCGAAGATGGTCGTCCCCTACATCGAAGGTGTACAGAGCAACGGCGTGGCAGCCTGCGTAAAGCACTTTGCACTGAACAACCAGGAGATACGCCGCAACTCGGTGGACGTGATCGTCGATGACCGCGCCCTGCACGAGATATACCTGCCGGCATTCAAGGCCGCCGTGCAGGAGGGCAACGCATGGGCCGTCATGGGCGCCTACAACCGGTACAAGGGTCAGCACTGCTGCCACAACCAGTACCTGCTCAACGACATTCTCAAACGCGACTGGGGCTTCGACGGCGTGGTGATCTCCGACTGGGGAGGCGTGCACGACACGAAGCAGGCCGCCGAGAACGGGCTCGACATGGAGTTCGGCACCTGGACGGACGGCCTGAGGGACGGCGCGTCGAACGCCTACGACAACTACTATCTGGCACGCCCCTACCTCGAAATGCTGCAGAAGGGCGAGGCCGACATCGCAACCCTCGACGACAAGGCCCGCCGTGTGCTGAGGCTCATATTCCGCACGGCGATGAATACCGACAAACCGTTCGGCTCGCTCAATTCGCCGGAACATCTGGCTGCCGCACGCCGCATTGCGGGTGAGGGAATGGTGCTGCTCAAGAATGACGGAGGCGTACTGCCGCTCGACATTGAGAAGTGCCGCAGGATCCTCGTTGTCGGCGAGAACGCCATCAAGATGATGACCGTAGGAGGCGGTTCGTCGTCGCTGAAGGTGCGCCACGAATACACCCCGCTGGAGGGCATACGCGCAGCCGTAGGCGACGCGGCCGAAGTGATCTACGAACGCGGATACGTCGGCGACGTCACCGGCAGCTACAACGGCGTGGAGACCGGACAGAACCTTGCCGACAGCCGTTCCGAGAAGAGGCTGATAGCCGATGCCGTTGCCGCTGCCAGGAAGGCCGACGCCGTGATCTTCGTCGGCGGACTCAACAAGAGTGGCCATCAGGATTGCGAAGGTGCCGACCGCAAACACCTCGAACTGCCTTATGCGCAGGACAAGGTGATCGAGGCCCTGGCCGAAGCGAATCCCAATCTGGCAGTTGTGATCGTTTCGGGCAATGCCGTGGCGATGCCGTGGATAGAGAAGGTTCCGGCCGTTCTCGAAGCATGGTACAGCGGTTCGGAGGCCGGCAACGCCCTCGCCGACGTGATATTCGGCAAGGTCAACCCGTCGGGCAAGCTGCCGTTCACCTTCCCCGTACGGCTTGAGGACAACGGAGCGATAGCCATGGGCGAATATCCCGGCGGCAGCACCGTTGAATACCGCGAAGGCATCTTCGTAGGATACCGCTGGCATGACACCAAACGCATCGAACCGCTCTTCGCATTCGGACACGGTTTGAGCTACACGACCTTCGAGATAGGCAACGTACGCGCCGACCGCACGGCACTCAAGGCCGGCGGAAGCATTCGCATCTCGGCCGACGTGACCAACACCGGCAAACGCGAGGGCGCCGAGGTCGTACAGCTCTACATCGGGGACGACGAATCGTCGCTGCCGCGTCCCGTAAAAGAGCTCAAGGGATTCGAGAAGGTAACGCTGGCACCCGGACAGACACAGACCGTAACGTTCGAGATAACCCCCGAGGCGTTGCAGTTCTATGACGATGCGAAGGGCGAATGGCGTGCCGAAAAGGGCACGTTCACGGCCTACATCGGAGCGGCATCGGACGACATACGCGCAAGCGTAGGGTTCGAGTTGGAATAGCAGGCGGCACTCATGCGCTGCCGAACAAAGAGAAAGAGGAAACCAACCAATCAAACATTTGAACCTTATGAAACGATATGCATATATGCTGTTTTTGGCTCTGCTTGCGTTCGGGCTCGGTTCGTGCAAGCAGGACGAGGAGATCAAGACAATTGATTTCGAACTGACGGATTCGGAGGGGGCTGCTCCTTCGGAGATCAGAATCGGGGCGGCAAGCTCGACATTCGATCTGACCGTGCGCTCCAATGCCATCTGGGCCATAAGCATCGCCGACAAGTGGCTCACATCGGACCGCGTCTACGGCGAAGGAGAAGGCCAGGCCACGTTCACGGCCGAAGCCAACACGGAAAAGGAGTTCCGCAATACGACAATCACGTTCTACGCCAACAACATCAAGATGACCGAGATCGCCGTCAGCCAGGAGCCCGACGGAACGTTCATAGTCCTCGACCCGACCGAAGCCGATGTGCCGGTAGAGGGCGGTGACGTTACGATCAACGTAGACACCAACGCCCAGGCATGGGAATACCGCATACTTGACGAGGGAAGCGCATGGCTCCACGAATCGGAGAAGGCTGCCGGCTACGTGACATTCACCGCCGACGAGAACATGCGCGAAGCCGACCGTTCGGCGACCGTCGAGTTCACCGTAACCGATGGTTCGGAGCGCATCACGGCACAGACCGTCGTCACACAGAAGTACGGTTCGGGCTACAACCTGATGCTCGACGTGGTCTTCAACAACGACGGAACGGCCTATGACGCCTCACCCTCCAGACGCACGATCGAGACCATACCCGGATCAGCACTCTACACCTACAAGATCGACAGCTACGGTCTCAATGCCGCACGCTTCAACAACAGCGAGCCCGGCAACAACATCACCACAGGCTACTACAAGGCCGACTACGCCAACGATACGGCATTCCAGAACGGCCTGGCCGACGGACACTCGCTCGAAGTGCTCTTCATGTACGACGGCGGCGTAGTCGACAAGGAGATCAAGATGTTCAGTTCGATGGAACAGGGCGGTACCGGATTCCTGCTTGGAAAGAACGACAAGGGCAACTCGATAATCTTCCTGCCGCACACCGGCAGCTGGAACTGGGCAAACAGCAACGTTGTCCCGCAGAAGGGCGTCTACTACCACGTAATAGGCATATTCGATCCCCAAAACCAGAAGGCTTCGATATATGTCGACGGCGAAAAGAAGGCCGAAGTCGCCACTTCAAGCAACACGTTCAAGTTCCCGACATCGCTTTGCTACTGGTTCGGCATAGGCGTCGACGCCTCCAACAACAGCGGCCAGGCATGCTGGAAAGGCGACGTGGTCATAGCCCGCGTCTATGACGACGTGCTCACGGGCGACGACGTAACCAAACTGTGGAACGCCGTCAAGGACAAGAAACCGTCGGCACCGAGTTTCTCGATTACCGACCCGATGTTCCTGACAGACATCGAGGTGGGCGCCGGCTCGAAATACAAGATCATCGCACAGGGATTCAACCAGGGCGACCAGGTCCGCTTCGAGTCGCTGACCGACGAGAACTCGGTCTATACGCTTCAGGCAAGCCGCGTGAACGAATACTTCATCGAGGTGGAGATTCCGGCGAACTTCAAGTCGGACAAATACCGAATGACCGTATTGCGTGACGGCGCAGCCGCTCCCGTCGGATTCGTGACGCTCACCATGTCGGACAGCCCCGTAGAGCTCGTGCTGCCCAAGGTTATAGCCCACCGCGGCTACCATACGACCAACGGCGCAGGCGAAAATACCGTAGAGTCGTTCCAGGCTGCACTCGACGAGGGGTTCTACGGTTCCGAGGCCGACTTCTACATCACGTCGGACGGCTACATCGTATCGAACCACGACGCCTCGTACAACGGCATCACCATCGAGACTGCAAAATATTCGCAGGTAAGCTCGCTGCCTACGCTCGATGACTATCTCAACAAGCTCAAGGCATCGTCCTCGCCCACCAAACTCGTACTTGAGTTCAAGTCGACGAGCGAGGCGATAACAACCAAGGCTGTCGAGGCAATAAAGGCCGCAGGCATGGAGTCGAAGGTCGACTACATAGCCTTCAACTACGACGTCTGCAAGCGTATGGCCGCAGCCGGCATCAGCGGAGCCACCGTCGGCTACCTCAACGGCGACAAGGCCCCGGCATCGCTCGACGAAGGCATATCGATCGACTATACGATGTCCGTATTGAAGGCTAATCCTGCATGGATTGACCAGGCGCATGAGCAGGGGCGTACAGTCAACGTATGGACCGTCAATACGGCACAGGACATGCTCTACTTCATCTCTCAGGGAGTGGACTACATCACTACCGACTACCCTGCAGATCTGAATCTGCTGCTGACCGTTCTGGCCATGTAGGCAGGAAGATCCGCAATCTACGCAAAGCGAGGGCGTCCGGCATTGCCGGACGCCCTCGCTCTTCATTATGGCATTCTATTTTATCAGTTCGACAAGTGCATACGAATCGGCGCAAGCCTTTGTCTTGTCAAGCACGACATGCAGGTAGGTATCGCCGAGCAGTTTGTCGGACTTGCGTACATCGAGAGGAATCTCGACAACAGGATTCTCGCTGCCGATCACCTCGTTGGTGTCGGCTACGGCCTGTACCGTACCTCCGCCGTTGAGCTGTACCTTCTTCAGCACTACGGCGTCATTACCACGTGTCCAGCGAATGCGGACACCGCGGATATCGTTCATGTCCAGCGGGTCGATCACATAGACGAAACGGGTAGAATTGTCCGAGAGTTCCATGGGCGTCCAGCCCGACAGTTCGGCGTCACTGCAGCCGTTCATGTCACGGGTAATGTTGCGGCAGCTCTCTACAAGCTCGCGTGCGGCCTCTACCATATCGTCATAAGGCTCTACGGGCGAAACCCCGCGCTGTTCCTCGACATACTTGTACTCCCACGCGTCGAAATCGAACGGTTCGCCGCTCTTCATCGACTCGAAATAGTGCTCCCAGCGCGGAATGTAGTAATCGCGTATAACACCGGACCAGATGCGGCATGCATAGTCGTTCAGTCCGTCGGGGCCCTTGCCCGGTCCCCATGTGGTGATCAGACGGCGCGCATTGGTTTCGTAGGCATCACTCTGCTCGGGAGTGTCGCCCCACGAGCGGGCGAAGTCGATCCAGCGCTCGATGCGGAAATCGGGGTACGACTCCATGAAGCGGTCGGCAGCCTTCATCAGACGCACGAACTCCTTCTCGTAGCCGGCGGCCTTTTCACTCTCTCCGAGTATGTAGCAGCGGTGTATCTGCTCGGCAAGCAGGTCAGCCTTGCCGAAGGCATAGTAACCGGCCCACATCGCCAGGTCAGTAAGGTATGTCTCGTTATTGCCGAGTTCGGCGGCCGCATCGATGAATGCCTCGATACCTTCGAAATGGGCGGGGCTTGTGTCATAACGGCCTCCGGTCATGTTGTAGGGACGTTTCTGTATGCGATACTGTGCACGGTTCGAACAGATCGAATACGACGACTCGAGCATCTTGTCCCAGAAACGTACCAGAGCCTCGGGACATGAACCGTAACGCAGCTCCGTGTAGTTCTTCAGCCATTCGCGAACGGGGATTTCACTCTCGGACCAGGCCGCATCGCCGATGGCCTCGTATATCACCTCATTGTTCTCGACGCCCTCGGGAGCGGTGCCGTAGCCCATGAGGTTGCCGCGGTTGGGCGAATTGAGAGCCCGCAGATGTCCGTTGAGATAGAACTCGACATCACCTACAGGGCACGAACGCCCGCCGAAGTTGGGAACCGTACTGTAAACCCACTGTTTGCCGTAGATTCCGGGGGCATAGTTCCATGTATACTCGTTGCGCCATATGCCGTAGTTGAAGTCGACGCTCAGGTCAAGCAGCATCACCTTGTCATCGGGCACATCGGAGAAGAGTGCCTTGATGCTCTCGGGATCCCAGATGTAACGCTGATAGCCGAACATCCACCCCTGCAGCACCCATACGGCATCGGGATTGGCTGCCTTGATCGACTCGTAGATAGTCTTGCCGTATGCGGCAATCTGATCGAAACGCTCCTTGGTGCCGCGTGCCGCAAATGGAACCTTCATCTCGTTGAAACTGTCGGCAAGGTAATACTCGCATTTGCCGAACTCACGCTCCCACTCCTCGATATACATCTTGGCAATGGTGTGGAAGAGTTCCGTCTCGGGCGATATAAAGTGCGAAACATAATATTCGCCGCCGCCCCAGCCGGTCTTGAAGAACTCCACGTCGGGATATATGCGCTTGATGCTTTCGGGCACGAATCCGGCGAACGCATTGTATATGGGGGTCATTCCCAGTTCATTCATGCGGTCGACGATACGGTGCTGCAGGGCAATGGTCTTGTCGTAGTACTCCTGCGACATCGGACCGTCGAGACGGCTCATGTTGCCCATGCGGAACCAGGGGAGGTGAGCCGGACCGGTGACAAACTCGCCTATCTCCTCCTCGGTCAGGCCGAGCTTGCGCCATACGCGGGCGAAAATAGCCTCACTGGCAATCGGTGCCAGAGGCATGTCGAATCCATGAAGAGCCATCCAGTCGAGCTCGCGTTCCCAATCCTCCCACTGCTTGTAGGGGTGGGTATAGCCCATCGTACATACATTCATGTAGTAGCGATGCTTGAATGGAGAAACGACCGTACGCAACTCCTGATCGGGGAATCTGCGGGGCAGACGAACCGTGTTGGCCGACCACGTGACAACGCCGTAGCCGTTCTGCTTTACGTAATCATAGAATCCGCGGCAAACGGCAACGGGAGTGCTGCCCTTGACGATCAGACGGCCATCGGCCGCCTCGGTCGAGAAGTAGTCGCGGCCCAGTGAGTCGCGGCCCGTAACCTCGATGACAAGATTGCGGGGCGAACGCCCCAACGTCCGTTCAATGACCTCGCGCGCCGCCTTATCGGCCGGAGAGTCCGTCCGTGACTCCCTGGTTGCACATGAAGCGAGCAACATGGCGAAAAGGAGAGTCAACGAAAGATAATTCAGTTTCATGGTTTGTAGCTTTTATGATGTTTTTTTGGATTCGAGCGGCAGTTCGGTTTCCTTCATCGCAAAAATATGCAAACCTCCATGGTTTCAACGACAAATTAGTACAATTTAAGGCCAATATACGGCCTGCAGGGCCAAACAGAGGGGATCGGCAGCCGCCTTGCCCTGAATAATTTGTACGCTATTGCCGAATTTGGAGATTATTTTGTTGTCGCAAATAGTGCTTTTATTTTTAAATTTGTAAACCAACCCATACTACTGTCAAGAATGAAGAGACTTTTACTTCGCCTCGCATATTCAACCATCATGATCCTGGCGGCGGCCACAGCCACGGCTGCAGCGGCACAGACGCCGCGCAAGGTCCAGACGTACGTCCACACGCGCAACTACACCGTGGCAAACGGGCTCTCGTCGAACCATGTCTACGGAATCATACAGGACGCCTACGGTTTCATATGGATCGGAACCAACAACGGGCTCTGCCGGTTCGACGGACGCGATTTCCGATGCTACACCCATTCCGAAAAAGACCACGCCAGCATCTCAAGCAACAACATACGACGGCTGATGCTCGACAGCCGTGACCGGATATGGATATCGCTCGACAACGGCGTCGACATCTACGACACCGCCACCGACAAGTTCAGCCATCTGGACGCACGCACGGCCGACGGCCTCACCGTCAAGGGGCAGGTCATCGAGATAATCGAAGACAACGACGGCGAAATATGGATTGCGACAGTAAATTCGGGCATTTTCCGATACAATCCCGAAACCGGGGTGCTGACATCATACTGCCACGATCCCGAAGACGAAGGCTCCATATCACAGGACTACGTATCGATACTCTACCAGAGCAGCGACGGTCTGATATGGGCCGGCACATACAGCGAGGGGCTCTGCTCCTTTTCGAAAAAGGAGGGCCGCTTCACCCGCTACCGCAAGGGCGACGGTTCGGGACTGTCGAGCAACTCGATAGACGCCCTGACCGAAGATTCGTACGGAAACCTGTGGATCGGGACAGTCGACGCCGGTCTCGACAGACTCGACCTCAACACCGGAGAGTTCCGCAATTTCGGGGCACACCGGTTCGGCCGCCATCTTTTACGCATACACTTCCTCCACGAAATATCTCCAGGCGAACTGCTCGTATGTTCCGAGAACGGGGCCATGAGATTCCAGATCTCCGAACTCGACATCACGCCTCTCTCCGACGAGGAGATGAGTTTTGCCGGGCTTGTCAACCCGAGCATATTCTCTTTTCTGAAGGACCGAGACGGCAACCTGTGGTTCGGATCGCTCAACAACGGACTCGTCTTCTTCCCCGCCAACAACAACTTCACCTGCTACACGGTCTTCGACAGCCGCAACCGGAGCACCGGCTCGGACATCAGTTCGATCTGCATGATTTCGGACGGGCACTACCTGCTCGGCACACGCAACAACAGGCTCATACACTTCAACGAACGCCGCGGAACCATCGCGCCTTACAACGGCAGCCGTTATGCCGACGGTTCGGGTTCGGACATAATGGCACTGCTCGCAGACGACGGGCAGCTGTGGGTGTCGTCGTTCCAGCGGGGCATCGAGGCAGTGGATCTCAAGACCGGCAAGTCGCGTTTCTATCTCACCGACCCGGCCGATCCCAGTTCGCGAATATTCGCGCTCTACCGCAGCAACGAAGGCCGCATATGGGCCGGCACGGCAACAGGACTCTACTGTTACGACCGCGCCACCGACCGTTTCGTCAAACGGGGCCCGGACTCGCGCATATCGTGCCTTGTCGAGGACCTCGACGGCATTCTGTGGATCGGCACAACCGAGGACGGACTCTACTCGTACAATGCCCGAAGCCGCGAAATCAAGCACTACACATACCGTCCAGACGACCATTCCACGTTGAACCGCAACAACATAAGCACCATTGCCGTGGACCGCGACAACCAGCTGTGGATCGGCACGTTGGGATATGGCATATGCCGCTATGACCGTCAGCACGACTGTTTCGTGCGTTACGACGAACTGCCGCTGCCGAGTCTCATAATATCCAAGATAATACCCGATGACGACGGCCTGTGGATCAGTACCGACTGCGGACTTGCCGTATTTTTCCCCGAGACACGCCAGCTCCGGAGTTTTACGCTCGACGACGGCCTGTGCGACAACCAGTTCGTCAACGACATCGGTCTCCATACGCCCGACGGCCGCATTCTGGTATGCGGCATATCGAGCATATGTCTGTTCAACCCGCATGACCTTATAGAAAAGGATACGACACGCCCGGCCGTAATCACCGACTTCAGGATCGACAACCGCACCATACGTCCCGACGCATCGCAGGACGACGCCCCGCTGAAAGCCCCGATCGAACGGACTCGGCACATAACGCTCCGTCCCGGACAGAACACCATAGGTTTCGGATTTTCATCGCTGAGCTATCCCATGTCGAGCAACATACGCTACCGGTACCGTCTGGACGGGATCGACGACAAATGGCATGTCACCGACAGCCGCAACGCCACGGCTAACTACAACAACCTCGCCCCCGGCAAATACAGGTTCCGCGTACAGGCCGGCAACGGAGAGAACAACTGGGATACGGACGAAACGGTCCTGACGCTCGAAATCATGCCTCCGTTCTTCCGGTCGAATACGGCGTTCGTCATCTACGCCATATTGTTCGTCACGATACTCGGGCTAAGCATCGTATTGCTCCTGCGGCTCTCCGAAAAAAGACACCGGGAAAAAATCGACCAGATAAAACGCGAAAACGAGCGCAAGCTTTACGACCAGAGAATCAGCTTTTTCACGAACATTGCGCATGAAATACGCACGCCGTTGAGCCTGATCATCGGGCCGCTCAAATGCGTGATGAAGTCCCGCAAGATAAAGGACGAATACGGCGAATATCTCTCCGTCATCGAACGCAACTACCAGCGGCTGTATGCGCTTGTCAACCAGCTTCTCGATTTCAGGAAGGTCGACTCCTCCAACTACAAGATGTGCTATGACGTCTGCGACATGGGAGCCATCATAGGCGACCTGCTCGACATGTTCCGTCCGTCTGCCCTGCAGCACGGCATAAGGCTGAAAGTCGAGTTGCCTGACAAAGGACCCGAGATAGTCACCGACCGTGAAGCGATGACCAAGATAGTCAGCAACCTGCTCTCAAATGCCATGAAATTCGCCCGCAGTGAAATACGCATCATGGCATGTGAAACCGAAGGAGGCATGCGCCTGGAAGTCGAGGACGACGGACCGGGAATACCGCCCGAAGAGCGCGACAGGATATTCGACGCCTTCTACCAGGCGAGCAACAACCATGCAAGCGCGGGGCGCGGCGGAGTTGGCATAGGACTCCACATGTGCCGTACCTATATATCACTGATGAACGGAACAATCACCGCCACGTCACGCGACGACGGCAAGGAAGGAGCCCTGTTGCGGCTGTTCATACCCCACCCGTCGATCGAGACGGCCGAGAATCAGTCCATTGCCGACAAACAGGCACCGGAGACCCATGCAGCCGCAGCCAATGAAGATGGATATACCGCAGCGGAATACCCCGAAGACGACTCGGCCATGACCGGCACCGAAGAGGACGACGGCACCCGCAAACACACTGTCATGATCGTGGACGACAACGTAGAAATTCTCGACTTCCTGACCGGAATACTCAGGGAGGAGTGGACCGTCGTCGCCTGCAAGAACGGATCTGAAGCACTCGAACGCCTGCGCGGCAGCGATCCCGACATCGTGGTCAGCGACATCATGATGGATGGCATCGACGGCATAGAGTTGTGTTCCAGAATCAAGAATGACATAAATACCAGCCACATACCCGTCATACTGCTTACGGCCAAAACCGATGTAGACACCAAGATCGCAGGACTCGAATGCGGCGCCGACGCCTACATCGAGAAACCCTTCTCGCCCGAGCACCTCAAGGCGCAGATAACCAACCTGCTGAACAAGCGTGACGAAATCAGGAGACACTATGCCCGTACGCCTATAAGCGAGTTCAAGACAATGTCGCACAACCGTCTTGACGAAGAGTTCATAGACAAATGCCGTACGGTCATAATCGCACACATGAGCGATCCCGACCTTTCGGTGGACCTGCTTGCACGTGAACTTGCCATGAGCCGCACTTCGGTATTCAAGAAACTGAAGGCCGTGACCGGCATGACGCCTAACGACTTCATGAAACTGATACGTCTCAAGGAGGCGTCGCGCCTGCTGGCCGAAGGCCGCTACCGGATCACCGAAATCGGGTTCATCGCAGGTTTCAGTTCCTCGTCCTATTTTGCAAAATGTTTTGCGAAGCAGTTCGGAGTTCTGCCTACGGAGTTTCTCAAGAACATCAAAGGCAGCAGCGACAGTACAGACGAATAGGCCCCGCACAGATGTCCGGGGCCCGTTCGGGGCGCCATATCCGATTTTATCGTAAAAATGCATGAATTTGTCGTTGCGCTCAACCGACATGAAGTAATTTTATCATCGGAAAAATGTCCTGCCGCGACAATGGCCGACAACATGGCGGCCGCAGAGGCGCCGACGATTATCCGACAACCGAAAAACAACCGAAAAAACAAACAATATAAAACAATATCAATCTAACCTAAAACACCAGCTTCAATGAAAAAATTTTTACTTTTTGTCATGATGGGTGCCCTCGGATTCTCCGCCTGCACGAAAGACGGCGATGGAGATTCCGTCACTTCAATAACCCTCGGCACACCATCCAAAACCGCTTTCGACTATAAGGGCGGGCTTGGCAGCGTCGAAGTATATGCCGGGAACAAGACCGTAACAGCCGAATCGAGTGCTCCGGACTGGTGCCGCGTAACGGTATTCGACAACAAGTCGGTTGCCTTCAATCTCTACCAGAACTCCGATCCCAACAACGAGCGCAGCGCGACAATCACCGTTAAGGCCGAAGGCCTGCCTTCGGTACATTTCGACGTTACGCAGGACCGTCTCCGCGGAATCATCGTATCGCCTACCGTGGTGAACTTCTCTTCGGAGCAGCTCACACAGTCCATCGAAGTGCTCGCGTCGGGCGATTACACCATAGTCGCAGACGTCAACCCCGACAATACCTTTACATGGGAAAAGAGCGCCAACGGCCGCACTATTACGTTCTCGTCGCAGGACCCGGGTTTCTATGTAGTCGAAGGCCGCGTGAGCCTCGTTCCGGAAGAGGGTGAGGGTGAGCCCGTGGCAATCACGCTCCTGCTCGAGAAGATGAGCACCTACGACCTGCTTTTGGGAGAATGGAAGGTAAATCGCGCAGACGATGCCGGAGAACTGACACGTATAATTTTCACCGAAAAAGTATGGGGCTATACATATAACACCTATTTTAAAGGTATAGATTACGTCGGCGAATACCCCTTCACCATGGAGTATGTCGACGGAGAGATCTTTTTGCCGACGGGACAGTCGCTCGGCTACGACGGCTCATACTATTATACCATGCATTTCAATGGTCCGCAAGACGGAAGCGGCTGGTATATCTGGTCTTCACCCGGAGTCTGCTCGTGGGTGGCTACGGTGGACATAGATGAACTCACGCGCACGATAAACCTCTCGTTCGCCGACAGCAGCGGCGGATACGGGGCTCAGGCAGAGTCAATGGTATTGTGGCAGTGCACGGGTGCATACTTCTCATTCACCACCAATTTCTACGGCACCGACCACCTCGACATCTCCAAAACCTATTAAAAAGACCGTCCCGCAAACCATGTAAAGCCGAGACCGAGGGCATAAAATGCCCGTCCCGGCATACGTGGCAAATCGGAACAAAACCCAAAATTCGCTCATGAAAAAAGTCATAATACTAACTCTGCTGTTCGTAGGGTCACTCTGGTGCGTCACCGCACAGGAATCCCGCGTGGTGACGGGCCGTGTACTCGACGAAAACGGCATGCCGATGATGGGCGCCGTCGTCGAGGTCCTCGGAACCAACAATGCGACAACGACAGATATAGAAGGTATATATACGCTCAAAGGCGTATCCACGACCGCTACAATCCGAGCCTCGTTCCTCGGGTATGAGAACTCGGACAAGAAAGCCAATGACGTACGCATAGACTTCGACCTGCAACCAAGCGCCCAGGAGATCGCATCGGTCGTGGTTACGGGTATGCAGAAAATGGACAAACGTATATTTACGGGAGCTACCGACCAGCTCATGGCCGAAGACGTCAAGCTTAACGGTGTCGGCGAAATCAGCCGAAGCCTCGAAGGCCGTTCGGCCGGCGTATCGGTGCAGAATGTCTCGGGTACGTTCGGCGCCGCCCCGAAGATCCGCGTACGTGGAGCATCGTCCATCTACGGAGACTCCAAGCCTCTGTGGGTTGTCGACGGTGTCATCATGGAGGACGTGGTCGACGTAGACGCCAACTCGCTCTCGTCGGGCGATGCCACCACGCTCATCAGCTCTGCAATCGCAGGACTCAACGCCGAAGATATCGAGAGTTTCCAGATCCTCAAGGACGGTTCGGCTACCTCGATATACGGAGCACGCGCCATGGCCGGTGTGATCGTAATAACCACCAAGAAGGGTAAGGCCGGCGAAACCCGCGTAAGCTACACGGGCGAGTACACCATGCGCATGGTCCCCTCCTACGCGAACTTCAACATAATGAACTCGCAGGAACAGATGTCCGTATATGAGGAGATGTACGCAAAAGGCTGGCTCAACTATGCCGACAAGATGTTCTCGTCCGAGAGCGGCGTTTACGGCAAGTTGTCGCAGCTGATCAACTCATATGATCCTGAAACCGGATACGGCGTTCCCAACACCCCCGAAGGACGCAGGGCCTATCTGCGTCAGGCCGAATACCGCAACACCGACTGGTTCAAGGAGCTGTTCCGCCCGAGCGTGCAGCACTCGCACTCGGTGAGCATCTCGTCCGGTTCGGAAAAGGGTTCGTACTATGCATCGCTCGGTGCACTGGTCGATCCCGGCTGGACCATACAGAGCAAGGTGAACCGCTACACCGCACTGTTCAACACGACACAGAACATTCTCAAGGACAAACTCTCGCTCAACATCATAGCCAACGCTTCGTACCGCCAGCAGACGGCCCCGGGCACCCTCTCCTCGGAAGTAGACCCCGTTTACGGAACCGTAACGCGATACTTCGACATAAACCCGTATTCGTACGCACTGCGCACATCGCGTACGCTCGACCCTGACGAGTTCTATACGCGCAACTATACGCCCTTCAACATCAAGGACGAGTTGTCGAAGAACTACATGGACCTGAACGTCGTCGATACGAAGTTCCAGGCGGAACTCAAGTGGAAAATCACCCCGAAACTCGAAGTCTCGGCCCTGGGTGCGGTCAAATATTCGACCTCGACCACCGAGCACCACATAAAGGAGGGTTCGAACCAGGCCGAAGCATACCGCATGATGGACAACTCGACCATACAGGCACTGAACCCCTATCTCTACAACAACCCCGACATATCGTCCGAGAAGTACTCGATACTGCCCGAAGGAGGTATCTACCGCCGCAACGACTACCGTTCGCTCAGCTACGACTTCCGTGCGTCGGTAAGCTACAACAACGTCTTCAACGACAAACACATCTTCAACTTCTACGCAGCAACCGAGATCAACGCCCTCAACCGCTCGTCATCGTCGTTCACGGGCTGGGGTCTGCAATATGCCATGGGCGAAGCCCCGTACTACATACTCGACCTCTTCAAGAAACAGATCGAGGACAACACACAGTATTACGGCATATCGAACACACGCGAGCGCAATGCCGCTTTCGCCGGTACGGCTTCCTATTCATACGATTACCGCTACACCATCAACGGTACGCTGCGTTACGAGGGTTCGAACCGTCTGGGGCGCTCGCGCAAGGCCCGCTGGCTTCCGACATGGAACATCGCCGGCAAATGGTCGGTAGACCAGGAGGATTTCTTCGAAAAGCTGATGCCGACGTTCTCGACACTCGCCCTGCGCGTTTCTTACTCGCTGACAGCCGACCGCGGCCCGTCGTGGGTCAGCAACTCGACCGTAACGATATATCCGACATCACCGTGGCGCGGCGATACCGACATTACGGAACCGGGTCTGGCAATATCGGCAATCGAGAACTCGGAGCTGACATACGAGAAGAAACACGAATTGAACGTAGGTCTCGACATGGGATTCTTCGACAACCGCATATCGTTGTCGATCGACGCCTACAAACGCAACAACTTCGACCTCATAGGCAACACGATCACCATGGGTCTGGGCGGATTCATCAACAAGTACGGAAACGTCGCAGCCATGAAATCGAACGGTGTAGAGCTGTCGCTCTTCACACGTAACATTCAGCGCAAGGATTTCTCATGGGAGACAAGTTTCATCTTCTCCTGGATGAAAAATACGGTCACGCGCCTCGATACGCTCACACGCGCCATCGACTTCCTGACCGGAACTGGTTACTCGATGGAGGGTTATCCGCGCGGATCGCTCTTCTCGCTGAATTTCCAGGGACTCGACAGCATGGGTATCCCGACATACAAAGTCGGCGACGGCACGATAACCTCGACCGGTGTCAATTTCCAGGGTACGGCCGAAGAGGCAGGACTGATATACGAAGGCCCGTGCGATCCGACATACACCGGAAGCTTCGGCAACATATTCCGTTACAAGGGATTCACTCTCAATATATTCATAACATATTCGGGCGGCAACAAGGTACGCCTCGACCCCATCTTCGCAAGCAGTTATTCGGACCTCACGGCTACGCCGCGTGAGTTCGCCGACCGATTCATCAATCCCGGCGACGAAAAACGCACGAACATACCGGTCATAGCCAGCTCCCGCCAGGTCAACGAGATTCCGAACCTGTACATAGCATACAACGCTTACAACTACAGCTCGGAGCGCGTGGCCAAAGGTGACTTCATACGAATGAAGGAGATATCGCTGACATACGATTTCCCGAAATCAATAGCATCGAAGCTCCGAATGAGCGGCCTGTCGCTCAAACTGCAGGCGACGAACCCCTTCCTGATCTACTCCGACAAGAAACTGCAGGGACAGGATCCGGAGTTCTTCAACACCGGAGGTGTAGCCACACCGATGCCGAAGCAGTTCACCATGACACTCAGAGTAAGTTTCTAAAGAATACCTGAAGAACCATGACAAACATAAAGAAAATATTGTTCAGCATATTGGTGGCTTGTTCGAGCCTGTGCCTGCTTCCCGCATGCGGGGAGTTCCTCGACGAGCTGCCCGACAACCGTGCGGAACTCGACACGGAGGAGAAAATCTACAAGTTGCTGGTATCCGCATACTCCGACCGTTCGTTCACCCGCATGTGCGAATTGTCTTCGGATAATGTGGACGACATGGGCGAAGACTTCGACTCATGGAGGCTTCTGGAGCAGATAGCCTTGTGGACAGATATTATCGACGCGGAAAACGAAAGCAACCAGAACATCTGGGAAAACTACTTCACCGCCATAGCACATGCCAATACCGCCCTCGAAGCCATCGAGAAACTCGGCACGCCCACAACGCTGCTGCCGGCCAAGGGTGAGGCGCTCATGTGCCGCGCATATTCATACTTCTGCCTGTCGCTGATGTACTGCCTGCCATACCACCCCGAAAAGAGTTCGGAGTACCTCGGACTGCCCTACCTGACCGAGCCGGAGACCACGCTCAACCCGAAATACGAGCGCGGGACACTCAAGGAGGTTTACGAGCACATCGCCGAAGACATCGAGGAAGCGCTTCCGCTGATCGACGACAACGTATATTCGGTGCCCAAATACCACTTCAACCGCAGTGCCGCATACGCATTCGCCGCCCGTTTCTATCTATATTACATGAAATGGGACCGCGTCATCGAGTGCGCCAACGAGGTTCTCGGCAATGACCCCTCACTCGTACTCCGCGACTGGACCGACGCAGCGAAGGTCGACTGGGGCCGCCAGGCTTTCGACTACATAGACTCGTCGCACGAGTTCAACCTGATGCTCATAGCGACGGTTTCGAACAACGGCAATCTCTTCAATGCATGGAGCCATACCGGTTCGCGATTCACTCACAACTACCGCATATCGAAACATGAGACGTTCCGTGCAAAACGGCCGATGGGAGGCCGTTACGACATCGGCGGAAACATGACAATGACCATGTATCAGTACGAACCGTACCACAACGACAACTGCATGAAGATATACATGCCCAAATGGCCGTCGCAGTGGGAAGTAACCGACGCCATCACGGGCGTAGGCATAGGACGTTCGACCATGGTAGCCTTTACGACCAATGAGACCCTGCTGTGCCGTGCCGAGGCATACATACATCTCAAGCAATACGATTTGGCCGTAGCGGACCTCGATGCCTGGAACTGCTCATACTACAAGGTCGGACAGGACGGTGTAGAACATCTTACCCGCGAGCGTATCAATGACGTTTACGGAAATCCAAATTCCGAAAACTACATTGCCGAGTACACTTCGGCGGCTCCCACCTCGCGCAAACCTCTCCACCCCCACGGATTTACCATTGAGCCCGGCGAGCAGGAGTACATGATACAATGTCTGCTGTTCTGCCGCCGAATAGAGACTCTGGCCGACGGTCTCCGCTGGGGAGATGTGAAGCGTTACGGTATAGTAGTGGACCGCTTCGACAACACAAACTACAACGACAGCACGACTTCCGGCTTCAGAGTCGCAGATACGCTTGACGAAAAAGACCTGCGGCGGGCCCTGCAGCTGCCTCTCGACGTTCGCTTTGCCGGACTCGAGGCCAACCCGCGTAACGAAGACGAACCCAACCACCCGTTCCGCCAGGAATAACGACAAAAAAACAGACACTATATGAAAAAATTGTTTTTCAAACCGTTCATACTGGTTGCCGTCTGCCTCTCGGCACTGCTCACCTCCTGTTTCAAAGAGGAGTTGAGCGACACCAGTGTCATCATGGATTCCGAAGAGGTGAAAAGCGAATTCGACCTTTGGCTCGAACGCCACTACGTAGAACCATACAACGTGAAATTCGAATACCGCATGCCGGACCGCGAAACCCATTTCAATTACTGGGTAACGCCGCCGCCAATCGACAAGTCGATAGAAATCGCAAAGCTGATAAAGTTCGTGCTGCTCGACGGTATGGCCGAACTGATGTCCGACGAAGAAGATCCGACTCTTCTGGCCAAGACATATTTCCCCCGTTTGCTATTCCTTGTAGGCAGCCACGAGATGGACAGCAACAATACGATCGTACTCGGTTCGGCCGAAAACGGAATACAGATCAACCTGTTGGGTGTCACATATTTCGACCGTGAAACCAGCTGTTCGAGCATAACCGGCACGATGATTCACGAATTCGCCCACATTCTCGACGGCAACATCGCCGTACCTATCGAATACGACCTCATCACCAAGGACGGATACATCGGAGACTCGTATACAAGTGCACCGAACGACTATCTTGAGCACGGATTCCTGAGCAACTACGCACGTTCGTCACCGGCCGAGGACATCGCCGTAACGACAGCTGCGCTCGTGGGCGAAACACCTGAATGGTGGGAGAATACGCTCAATTCGATACAGAGCAGCGAGGCCCGTGCACAGATCGAAAAGAAACGCGATATGATCATCTCATGGCTCAAGAACGAGTTCTCGATAGACGTCTACAAATGGCGCGACACCTATCAGGACCGTCTCAACCGCCTCGACGAAATCGACTGGGATAATCTCGAAGACTAACAACAGACTGTAACGATGAAACGCAAAATAAACATAATTACACTCATTGCGGCAACGGCGATCATGGCTACGTCATGCGTCAAATCCTACGACTCCCTTTTCGAGGATTCGGCCGCAGACCGCATACAGCTCGGATTGAAGTACTATGAAGATGCCCTGCTCGACGGACAGACGTGGATCATGGAGTACTTCCCCAGCGAGGAGCTCAAATATGGAGGCTGGATATACGTACTCCGTTTCGACGAGAACCACAACGTACGTGCATGGTTCGAAGGCGAGACCTTTATCGAGGACCAGTCGTATCTCGAAACCCCGTATGCAGTGGAATACTCGACAGGACCGATGCTCAAATTCGTAAACTACAATTCGTTCCTGCACTATTTCGCCATGCCGGGCTATGAGCACGGCTATCAGGGTCTCGAAGGCGAATACGAGTTCTCATTCATGGAGATAACCTCTACTCCAGAGATACTGCTCTACGGCATCAAGACCGACAAGACGATCAAACTCTCGTTGCTGCCCGGAAGCTACTCGCCCGAGGAGTATGTCGAGGCCGTCCGCGAAAGCCAGCGCATGGTAAGAACGAATTCTCTGAAATTCATGGTCAACGGAAAGGAATACGGAACCTTGACACGCGAAAGTTATTTCGATGAGAGTTCCTTCGACTCCTATATGAAGAGCAAGGTATGGACCTTGTCATACACCTACAAGCAACAGGTCACCGACCCGACAGGAGCTCCGGAATACGACGACGAGGGAAATCCCATTTATGAGGATGTCGAGGTACACGACAAACTCTCATTCATACACTATCCGGACAATACAATGAAACTTTATGAGCCATATACATTCAAGGGCGAATTGGAGGAATACGCAAACCAGACCATGCAGACGCTTGAATGGAAACTCGGGGAGGCCCCGTTGGCTGACCATTTCGTCTGCAAGGATTCGTTCCTTGAAATCAAGTTCGTACAATAATACGAATCAGCTATTTACGATAACATGTCCGGAAGTTGGCAACGACTTCCGGACGTTTCGCAATAAAAACGAATGAGATACATCTGTTTAGCATCAATCGTCCTGCTGCTGTGCGGCTGCACCAAAGACTTCCCGGTACGCGAGGTAAATGTCGAAACCTCGGCGGAAAGCGACTCGTGCATTCCGGGCATATTCCGGGTAAAACTCGCCGATACGGCCGCCGATCTCGACACCGGAGCCTTCACCCGCAACGGAGGTTCGGGAAACCTCGGATTCGACATGGCGGCGGCACGTGTCGGAGCCACAGCCCTCGAACACGTATTTTCCGACGGCGGCCGATTCAAGGAGCGTCGCCGCAAGGCCGGGCTGCACCTGTGGTATAACGTCCATTTCGACGGCTGCATATCCGTAAGCGAGGCCATCGAACGTTTCGGCGTACCCGAAGGCGTGGTTTGTGTCGAACCTATATACCGCATGGTCCCGACATGGGAAAATGAGCCGTTCTGCACGACACGTGCGGAAACCGGCTCCGGCATACCGTTCAACGACCCTCTCTCTTCGAACCAATGGTATCTGCTCAATGACGGGTCGCTCCGTGGGAGCGTCGCCGGTGCCGACATCAACGCCGTACCGGCATGGAATATCTCTGCCGGAGACCACGAGGTCATCGTATGCGTCAACGACGGAGGTATCGACTACACGCACCCCGACCTGGCCGCGAACATGTGGGACGACGGCGAAGGCCACTGCGGCTACAACTTCAACATGCACAGCTACGACATAACCCCCAGCGACCACGGCACGGCCGTTGCAGGCGTCATCGGAGCGGTAAACAACAACGGCGTCGGCATCTGCGGTATTGCCGGAGGAGACGGAAGCGCCGACAGCGGCGTGCGCATGATGAGTTGTCAGGTATTCGACGCCGAAGGGTACACCGACATCGTGGAACTGATGACATGGACGGCCGACCACGGAGCCGTCATCAGCCAGAACAGTTGGACGTATACCGGAATATCGGACATGAGTCAGGCGGGCAAGGACGCCATAGAGTACTTCAGGGAGTATGCGGGCTGCGACGAAAACGGCAACCAGACCGGTCCCATGAAGGGAGGTGTGGTAATCTTCGCCGCCGGCAACGAGAACTACGACACGCCGACATTCCCCGCGGCATACGGTCCCGTCATATCGGTGGCATCGCTCGGTGCAGATTTCCGCAAGGCCGACCACTCTAACTACGGCCCGTGGATAGATATTGCCGCTCCGGGAGGCGACGACAACGACGGCGGGGAACGCTACCAAATCTATACGACGGCTCTGGACGGGCATTACGGCTTCACGTCGGGAACATCGCTTGCATGTCCCATGGTGGCGGGTATCGCAGCCCTCGCCGTGGCCAAATACGGAGGTCCCGGATTCACGAACGAGATGCTCGAAGAGCTGATACTTAACTCGGGACGTCGCGAAGAGACCGAGTTGTACAATCCGCAGTATATAGGGCAACTCGGTGCCGGACTTATCGACGGCGAATACATATTCTACCACAATGAAAAACCGAATCCCGTAACCGCCGTCTCGTCGAAAGGCTACGGCAGCCGCATGGAGCTGACATGGGCCGTACCGTCCGACTATTTCGGACGTCCGTCGCCGGCATTCGAGATATACGTCTGCAACGAGGCATTCACGGCTTCGTCCGCAGACGAAATTCCGGAATCGGCCGTCAGATACAGAGCCGAGAATGACGGCAAGGCTGTCGGCGAGGAGATTACATTCGCGGTCGGATCGCTCGAATCGCTGACCGAATATCACTGCGCCATCGTCAGCCTGAGCAAATACGGCACCCCGTCGGAGCCGTACATTTTCAAGGCCTCGACATCGGACAATACTCCGCCGGAGGTGACAGTTGCCCTGCCAGACATTTTCCTCAACAGCAATGACACTGCGGGCATAACCATTCCGCTGGACAACTATTTCCACGACGCCGACGCCCCCGACGATACCGTCTCATATTTCGTGTCGTTCAACGGCAACGGTATAGTCAATGGCCGCCTCGACGGGTCTGAACTGCTGCTGACTCCCGTCAACACAGGTATGGCAACGCTCTCGGTCATAGCCCAGGACCAGAAAGGAGCCAAGACCTCGGCCCCGCTGCGCGTAACTGTCGACGGGACCGGCGCCGAAGTCGAACTCTTCCCCAATCCGTGCAACGAACGTCTCAACCTGCGCATACCCGGCGCTACGGGGAATTTCCGCATGGAGTTCCGTGACCGTTCGGGACGCTATGTCTACGGGGCCTCGGTTGCAGTAGGCCCCGAGGAGAATGGCAACACTGGCTGGCTCAACGTTTCGGAACTTAACCCCGGGGTATACACATGCACGGTCGACTATTTCGGCAAAAGCATAAGCCACACCATCATCAAGCAATAAACAGTTTCCACGATGACCAGACATACAATACTGTCAAAATATGCCGTTGCCGCCATCATGCTGGCGGCAGTGACCTACACGGCATCGGCACAGACCGATACACCGGCCATGCCGTTCCTGCGCATGGAAACCGATGCACGCACGGCCGGTCTGGGCGGGGCCGGAAGCGTATTGCCCGACAATCCGGCCGCCATATACGGCAACGCAGCCGTTTCGGTCCTCGGTGAAAGCTGCGGAGGTGCGACTCTCTTCACGGGACCGTGGGGCAACAGCGTATCGGACAGCGGACACGACGCGCTGTACGGTGCCGGCGGATACTGGACACCCGACGGCCGCAACGGAATCGTTGCAGGATTGCGCTGCTACGGAGGCAGCCGCATATCCCTGAGCGACGATGCCGGATTTCCCGCCGGCACGGCACGTCCCTGGGACCTCTCGGCCGAAGCCGGCTATGCACGCCGTTTCGGCAAGCACGTGGCCGTATCGCTCACCGCCCGATACATGCGTTCCGACTTCGGAACGGACATAGCCCCGATGCAGGGAGTTGCATTCGACGTGGGGGCGGCATTCCGCGGCAGCATGGGGTCGCAACGACAGTTGTCGTGGCTTGCCGGTATCCACATCTCCGACATAGGCCCCAATCTCAAAGGGTCGGACGGCACTGCCCTGCACCTGCCTTCACGCGTGTCAATAGAGGGAGCTTTGCTGATGCCTTTCAGCAAAAACCATGAGATAAACATGGCCGCCGATGCAGGTTGCTGCTTCTTCAACGGCGAAATATACGCCTCGTTCGGCGCCGAGTACAAATTTCTGCGCCATGGTGTCATACGCGCCGGCTACCATGTCGAAAGCAACCGCGGGGCAGGAAGCTACGCCTCGGTCGGCTGCGGTTTTATCGTCGGCCCGGTACGTTGCGACGCCGCATACAGGCTTGGAGGCAACGACACCGACCCGCGCAACAACAGCGTAGTGGTATCGATAGGATTTGTCCTGTAAAAACTCCCCCCTTGCAAACCGAAAGCCGCTCTTCGAATGAAGAGCGGCTTTCCTGTCAACTGTCTATTACGTTACTGTATCTTCACACAGCGCACGGGATAGCCGTATGATGTGATGTAGTGGCCCGTCTTGAAGGTTATCTCACGGCTGCCCTCACCGCTCGTCTCGTCAACGATATTCTTGCCGATATTGATATATCCTACTCCCGACTCGCTGCCGCTGATAAGCGTCGATGACGGAAGGTGATACCTGATCTCCGCAGCGTCGTTACCGTAAACCGCAGTCGAATCCGGTGACCCGCCGTAGTTGCGGTACGAATAGGCAAGGAAACTGTGTCCGTCGATCTTCACAACCTGGCCGGTAGTGTAATCGAACTCCGTGACCGCATCGCTCGTCAAAGCAGTCCAGGCATTATGGGTCATCACGCGCCAGCCTGCCGGGCACGGATCGTAGATCGTCTTCATCGAGAACGATTCGTCATCGCTCCAGACATCGCCTACAAATGATGCAGGCAAATAGTGCCACTGATACAGGTCGCTGCTCTTCGAGGCCCAGCGGTGCGGGGCCTTCGAATCAAGGTACGCCATAAGTTCCTGGCCCGTATACTCCGTGCCTATCATCTCCTCGAAGAAGACGCCGATCGTCTCGCGCGAACGCCCGAAGATCTGGTTGTAGATCCCCGAATTGTTCACGTTACCGTAGTCCAGCGCCGGAACCGGCGTATAGGTCGGGGTGAACCACAACGGATTGTAGATCGACGGACGGTAGATGTACTCCATCAATGTCGGGAACGGATCCTTGCGCCCGTACTGGTAGTAGTTGCCCAATGCCTGGTAGAGAAGTACGTTGTTGACCTTCCCGTCGACAACGGCCGCTTCGGGCTCGATCAGAGCTCCGATATTGCGACTCATGAACGTATAGCCGCCCTTGCTGAAGGCCGTGGCCTCGTAGTCGTATCCCTCGACCGCAACGATGTTCCAGCTCCAGAGTACATTGGTATTCGTGAAGGTATGGTACGTCGGGTCTACCTCTATACCGGCATAGTCGAGATCCTCGTCGATGGCCACAATCGATACATTGCCCGGTACAAACTCCGACGGCGTCTGGAAATAGATATAACCGTCATCACCCAACGTTACGCTGTTGATAACTACCGGAGACTGCTGGTTCGCAGGGGTCTTGACCGTCTGAAGGCATGTATACCACAGTACCAGCGCATTCTTCGGGGCAATCACCAGATCTTCGGCCGTATACGACAGATTATCGCTCGTGTAGGCCTCGCCGTTGCCCTTGACCGTAGCCTTGAACTTATAGATCGTCCCTGGCTGGCTGACATAATACGTGTTGGCAGTCCCGGCGGCACTCAAATCCGTTACGGGAGAAGCCTCCTCGTCGCTGACCTCGAGATCGGCCTCGACAATAATGGTCTTGCCGGCGGAAAGACCGGACTCACCCACTGTACGTGTGGCAAAAACACGCTCCGTATCGCCAATCACGGCTACGAATTCGAAAGTTTTGCCGGCATGGCCCGGAGTAACGAGCATGTAATAATCGGCATAGTCGTTCATGGTCAGCTCACGGTGGCCGACAACGGCTATTTCGTTCGCAGTCGTGGCCGAAGTCATATCGATCTCACCGGTTGCAAGATCTACCGTAGCTCCCGAATCGAGCGATACGGCCTCCGACTCGTCCGTACAACGGAATTTTATGGCATCGACACCTACAAACTGCGAAGCACGGAGCCTTACACGCAATATCGAGAAAAGATGGCGGAAAGCAAGCTGTAACGGGTTGCCTTCACCTACCTCGGCCTTGGTATGGCCCAATGACGATGCATACATGAAATCACTTTCGGAAAGGAAGCCCAACAGGTCGTTCTCATCATACGTCTGCTCCGAAGCCACGCTCACAGGTACGGCATGCAGGTCCGTAACGGACTTGTCATACGGATAGTATGCATAAAAATCGTGAGGAGTAGTTTCATCGGCCCACTCTACGACCTCGCTGCCGCTGATGTTGCGGAACGAGGTCGAGGCTGCAGCCTCGACAGCCTGATAACCGAAGTTGGAATCCTTGACACTGCCTTCCATTTCGGAAAATATACCTATCCGGTCGTTTGCGGCCCACATGACCTTCACCGACTCATCGCCCTGTTCATACGACGTACGCGACTCATCACCGGAGTCCATCGTGCCGACAAAACCTATACCATCGGCTGCGCCTGACGGTTGGAGCGTATCGCCCTCATCGACACACGATACCGCAAACAACGAGGCCAACAATACAATATATGATATATGTTTCATATCTCTAAAGTCTTATATCGTCAATTCCAATACTCGTTGTCAAAGTCGTCAAGTTGTCCGTCGCTGCCGACTGCATCGGGATTATAGGTCACCTGCTCGAAAACAGGCAAGAATACGGACTCCATAACCTTGAACCCTTCGAGGTTGGGGTGTACGGCATCGACCTGATACTCCTTTTTCAGACCGTTCTCCTCGTCCTTGAGCACCGAATGGTAATCGGCATAACCGAACCCGCGCTCCTCGGCATAAGCCTTCAACATGACATTGAGATCGATGACACGCTGTGCAACATCATTGGCAGCATTCCACTCCTCATCAAGCCACCATATGTAGTTGGCCGGAGGCGTCGAACCGATAATAACCTTTATGCCCTTCGATGCGGCCATTTCAGCCATCTCCCTGATGTTCGCAAAGATTCCCTCGTTGGTACGGTTGGCTCCGTCGTTGTTGGCCATGTCGTTGATACCGCATGCTATATGAACGCACACGGGGTCATTGGCAATAGCATCACTGTAAAAACGGTTCTTGATCTGCTCCGATGTCTGGCCGTCGATACCCTTGCCCAGAAAATCGTTGTCTGTGAAGAACTCTGGATGATAGGAGTTCCACGTACGGGTAATCGAGTTGCCGATAAACAGACAGCGCGGACCCGAATGCGGAAGTTCGTAAACGCCGTTACCCTCCTTGACGCAACGGAGGTTATAACCGGCTCCGGGATAGGTATTGTATGTCTGTACGCCTCCGTTATAAGCCTTTTGCAGCGTATTCTCCCCTACGCATGCACTCGACAGGAACATCGTGCCGTTGGTAAGCGAACGAAGCTGGCTGCCGCCGAATCCGGCCTGACGCTGTCCCGTATAGGGGAAGTATGCACCGCTGGACTCGTCGTAATAGCCCCACTGCATATTCTGCAGGTTGCCTACGACAAACGAATATGCCTCGGCCGGAGCGACCTTCCAGCCCGGCGGACACGGGTCGTAGATGGTCTTGAGGTTGTCGTTACCGGCAACCTTGCCGATCTCGGGAGCTCCCCACAGATAACGCCATGAGCCCTTCTGCTCACTGGTGGAGAGGTTGTTGTAGTCGAGCATCCAGAAATAGTAGCTGCCGGCACAATCCTCGTTCTCATAAGACATCCAGCGATACGGGTATGCCACCGATTCGGCAACACCCTGTTCGGTCGTGAAGCCTGCGCCAAGAATACTCTTCAACAGATGGCAATTCGCAACCGCATTACTGCCGAACATCATGTTCGAAGCTCCCCACGACGTGCCGGAGAAGTCCTGCGCAAGTTCGGCTATCGGCGTATAGGTGGGAAGTCCCCAGAACATGTTCTCACCAAAGCCGCCGTCATCATATTCGGCACCGGCCGGGAACGGGTCCTTGCGGCCCCACTGGTAGTAGTTGCCTATGGCCCATGCCGCCTCGCGCTTGTCGGAATTGTTCATCACCTCGGGCCCGGCAATGGCTCCCAGATTGCGGTCCATCATAGTATAACCGCCGGCATTGTGGGTAAGAGCATCGGGATCGTAACCCTCGACAGCCCATATGTTCCAGCTCCAGAGTATCGTACCGGCATCATCGTATGCCGCAATCACGGCATTGCCCGAAACGAAAGGATCGGGAGTCGCAAACGAAACCACTCCATCTTCAAGCGTTACCGTATTGCCGGCAATCGGGCTCTCGTGCGACCAGCCGTACGACTGCTTGGGAGTATTGTACCACAGTACGGCAACACGGGCCGGATTGATGGCAAGTTCAGCCTCGGTATAGCCGCGCGTAATCTCCGTCCCGTCAGTCTCCTTCCATGTGAACGAACGGGCCACGCCATTGCCCTTGACCGTAGCCTTGAACTTGTAGATTGTGGCAGCCTTGTTAACGATATAGGTATTGGCCGTACCGGCGGCACTCAGGTCCACCTCGGACAAAACGATCTCTTCACGCACCACGTTCTCTCCGGCAAGGTTCAGCCCTATGCGGCGTACATACGAACGCTGAGCATCGAGAGTCTTGTCGCTCCATGTATATTTGGCCTTGTCAGTCGTAACCACGAGGTCACCCGTATGGGTACCGGGAAGCATGACCGCATATACCGACTGTTCGGGCGACGCTGCGGCAGGTACCGGAGCATCTCCGATCACGGAGACGGTAATGCTGTTTTTGTCAATGGACGTGCCGGCAGTGTTGAGCGCAACATCGAGGTCCTCGTCCTCGACAACCTTCTGTATGTTGAAGGTGCGCGTTCCGGCAACGGCATTACCCTCGGTGGTGAATGCCACGGAGAGTATCTTTTCGCTGCGGTACGCCTCGTCGGACGAGTAAACGCCCCACTCAACCAGGGCTCCGACCGAGCGGAAATGGAGCTGCTCGGCCACGTCGGTCTCGGTACCACGGAGCTGTACGGGGACAGCCAGCATCGGGTTGTTGGACCCGTTGAAATTGCCGAGGCCGTATTGCGTTTGCGACTCGGCGACAACCACACTGGTAAGCCAGAAATTATGTGGTTCCGGCGTGTACGGATAGTAGGCCATCAAGTAGTCGCCCTCATCGAATGCGTTTACGGTTGCGGAAACAACGGCCGAACCATCAGTATCACGGCCGATGGTTCCCTTTACGTTGCTGGTACGCTCCAGTCCTGACGACGGATTCCACATCGAAACACCTATCAGGTCTTTTTCGTCTTCCCACTTTATGACGAAATCATCAGCAAAAGTAGTACGCGAACCATCGTCCGGAACAGTCGCCATCTCGACATCGGCGACGCGCAGACGCAACAGGCGCTCACCGGCCGACGGTGTCGCCACATCGGGGTCATTGGTACAGGAAGCGCATACGGCCATTCCCAACAAAGAATAAAGAAGTCTCTTCATAGTTGTAGCTTTTTACGTTTACCACTCCTCATAATCCTGGTCCGAACCAGGCTTCTCGATCGCGTCGGTCGGGTCGTAGCTTACGGCAAAGCCGGACTGCATTTCGACTGCGCAGACATCTAACGCAGGAGTCACATACCCCATACGTTCATTAAGGTAAGTTTTAGGTTTCATATGTTTTCAGGTTGGTATCATCACTTATAGGTCCGACAATCCGTCTTCAGCGCCGCAGTCGGATTGCCGGGAAACGGCAACGGCGCCTCTTTACAGGCGCCATTGCCTTAATTACAATTTTTTTATTCGGTCACGGTCTCCCTGATGCAGCGCACGCAGAAGCCCCACGAATTGCCGCGGTTCTCGGCCTTGAACGTGATATCGGTGTTATCTACGGGTACCATTACGGGTTTCCCTTCTTCGTCCACCACAGGTTTTCCATCTTCGCCTGTAGCCTGCACCTCGGTTGTGGCATAGTTAGCCTTGAATTCGGCTCTGACGACACGCGTATTCTCGTAATCGGCATGTCCGGCAACGGCATAGCTGGAATAACACGGCAGACCGCAACTTCCGGAATAGTCGTTGCCGTAGCCGTTTCCACCACGCATGGTGTTTATCGGGAAATATGCGCCCCGCAACTCCTCGGCATCGAAGCGGAAGCCTCTGCCAGTGCCCAAATCGGCATGAGCCGTTTCCCCTTCGATCAGGGCATTCCATGCCTCCTCGGTCATCATGCGCCAACCAGCCGGACACGGGTCATAGATCGTCTTGGCGGTCGTGGACCATGCTTCGCCGCCGTCATTGGCCATCCAATGTCCCCAATCATACTCCTGCATCCAGGCATACGGCACGGCGGCTGCAGCCGCAACTGCCTCAGCGGCGGTAGCATCACCCCTGTTCTCATAGAGTTTCACGGCTATGGTCTCGCCCGTATTTCCCAAAATCTGATGGTGGGCCACACGGGAGTAATCGGCACGGCCGAACGAGCCCTGATCCAACGCAACAATCGGAGTATAGGTCGGCGTAAAGGTAAGGCCGGTCATGTAGCATATCTGCACGCTCGTATAGTCGGGAATCGACGGGAACGGATCCTTGCGGCCGTACTGGTAGAAGTTTCCGACAGTCGAGGCCTTCTCTATGTCATTGGCTGCATCTTCGGGATCGATGACAGCTCCCAGATCGCGGTTCATGAAGGTGTAGCCTCCCTTGGTCACGGCCGTGGCATCGAGGTCATATCCTTCGGCCGCCACGATATTCCAGCTCCACAGAAGGTTGGCGTTGGTGATCTGACGCTTGTCGTTGATCTCGACGCTCTGGTAGTCAACCGGTGCGTCGAACACCGCTATCAGCACGTTACCGTTCACGAATGCGGCCGGAGTACGGAAATATACATATCCGTCATCGCCAAGTTCAACACTGTTAATTTCGACAGGCGACAACTGTGCCCACGGCTGGTAATTGGACTGAACGCTGTTGTACCATACCAGAAGCGCACATGCCGGATCGATTGCCAGGTCTTCGGCCGTATAGGATATGTTCGAGCCGGTGAAGGCCTCGCCGTTGCCCTTGACCGTAGCCTTGAACTTGTAGGTCGTGGCCGGCTGGCTTACGTAGTAGGTGTTGGCCGTACCTGCGGCGCTCAAGTCGACTGCCTCGGTTTCGGTACGGGCCTCACGCACGGCATTCTCGCTCGCAAGGTCCAAACCTATACGGCGTACGTATGCACGCGGGGCATTGAACTCATCGACACTCCATGTATAGGTAGCCTTGTCGGTGGTTACGACTACCGTACAGCCGGTATATGCATTGGGAGCCAGTACGGCATAAACCGACTGGTCAGGCGTAGCGGCAGCCGGAACCGGGGCGTCGCCCATGAGCGATACGGTTACGCTCTTGCTGCCTGAAGCCGAAACATTGATATCCTCGGTCTCGGACGTATCCTTGAGATTTGAAATGACTATTCCACCCGCATCCTTGTTCGTGGCGGTGAAACTTACGGACTCCACATTCTCGCTGCGGAACGTCTCGTCCGACGAATAAACGCCCCACTCGACAACGGAGCCCAACTGGCGGAACTTGACCGTCTCGCCGACCTCCGAAGCGGCGGCATCGAGCGTTACGGGCACCGACACCATCGGAATGTAAACACCGTTGAAGTTGCCGAGACCGTACTGCGTCTGGTTGGCATTGATCTCCACCTTCACGCTTTGGAAATCCTCATTCGAGCGTGTATATGGATAGTAGGCGACAAGCTGGTCGCCGCTCTGGAATTCACTGACGGTAGCCGCAACGGTAGCCACTCCGTCATCGTCGCGGCCGATCGAAGCCTGAACGCCTTTTGTCGACATGGCGTTTGTCTCGGGATTATACACGAATACGCCGAGCGCATCCTTGGCGTCCTCCCAGTTGATTACGAAGTTTTCTCCGAAAGTTGCACGCGACCCCTCGCCGGCAACAGTCTCCATCTCCACTTCCGAAAGGGCGAAACGCAGATTCCGGCCGCCGGCAGCGGGAGATACCACATCGGGTTCATTGGTACAGGAAGCGCACACGGCCGCTCCCAACAAAGTATAGAAAAATCTCTTCATAGTCATAGTTTTTTTTGTTTACCACTCTTCATAATCCTGGTCCGAACCGGGTTTTTCGATTGCATCCGTCGGATCGTAGCTTACGGCGAAACCGGCATCTACGCCGATCTCGAAAACAGTAAATTCCGGAGCCTCATATCGGCAGGAGGAATCAGGCATCAATGATTTTTTCATAATCTATTATCTATTAGGGTTACACATGTAATTTGATCACATCATTTTTCAATCGCCGCAGGGCGGATCGCATGATCCGCCCCCGCAAATGGCATCTTAAGGATTATCAGTCGGCCTTTATGCAGCGCACGCAGAATCCCCACGAATTGCCGCGGTTCTCGGCCGTAAACGTAATCTCGGTATTGTCCACATCGGTTGCTGAATAGTTCTCCTTGAATACCGCACGGACAATACGCGTCTGCGTACCGTTCTCATGTCCCGAGACTGCATAGGAGGCATAGCACTTAACACCGCAACTGCCTATATAGTCATTGCCGATACCGTTTGTTCCGCGCAGGGTGTTGGTCGAGAAATAAAGGCCATTCAACTCTTCGCTGTCGAAACGGAATCCACGGTTCGTATTCTTGTCGACATGCGCAGGCTCATTGTCGATCAAGGCATTCCATGCATCTTCGGTCATCATGCGCCAACCTGCGGGACACGGGTCATAGATGGTCTTCGAAGTCGTCGACCATGCCTCGCCGCCATCGTCGGCAATCCACTGTCCCCAGCCGATCTCGTTGGCCCATACATAAGGCACGGCTGCCGCCGCTGCGACCGCTTCAGCCGGAACCTGCGACTCGCACAGCCTGCGGGCGATGGTCTCGGTCGTATTGCCCAGAATCTGGTGCTCGGCCGGTACTCCCCAGTCCGCCGCACAGAACGAGCCCTGGTCCAGTGCCGTAATCGGAGTATAGGTGGCCGTAAATGTAAGGCCGGTCATGTACATGACATTGGCACTCGTACAGTCGGGGATCGACGGGAACGGGTCCTTGCGGCCGTACTGATAATAGTTGCCCGAAGTCGATGCCTTCTCCACGTCGTTGGTTACATCTTCGGGATCGATGACCGCCCCCAAATCGCGGCTCATGAAGGTGTATGCGCCCTTGGTTGCGGCCGTAGCCTCAATGTCGTAGCCTTCGGCAGCCACGATGTTCCAGCTCCACAGCAGATTGGCATTGGTGATCCGGCGCAGGTCGTCGATCTCCACGTTGTCGTAGTCGATCTCCTTGTCGAATACCGCAAGCAGCACATTTCCGTTGATGAAATCCGACGGTGTCTGGAAATAGACATAACCGTCCTCACCCAACTGCACCCCGTCCAATGGTATCGGTGTCAGCTGCGCCCACGGCGAATAACTCGACTGCAGGCTGTTGTACCAAACCACAAGCACGCATGCGGGGTCGATCTTCAGATCTTCGGCCGTGTATGAGATGAACGAACCGCTGAAAGGCTGGCCGTTGCCCTTGACCGTAGCATCGAACTTGTAAACCATGCTCGGCTTGCTTACATAATACGTATTGGCAGTACCGCCGGCGCTCAGATCCTCAACGAGGAAAGCCTCCTCGTCGCTGACCTCGAAGTCGGCCGATACAACCAGAGTCTTACCGGATTTCAAGCCTTCGGGGCCGACCGTACGCTCGGCAAATACGACTTCGTTACCGTCGACCACCGCCACGAACTCAAAGGTCTTGCCGGCATGTCCCGGTGAAACCATCATGAAGAAATCGGTATATGCCCCCATCTTCAGGATACGGCTTCCGACAATCGATATCTCGTTGGAAGTAGTGCCGGCGCTCGTGTCTATCTCGGCAGTGGCAAGATCGACCGTCACGCCCGAATCGAACGAAACAGCCTCGTTCCCGTCCTTGCAGCGGAACTTCACGGCATCGACAGCAACGTACTGCGACGCCTTGATACGCACCTGAAGCACCGAGAAAAGATGGTGGAACTGCAGCGGTATGACATTGCCCTCGCCCACTTCGGCCTTGGTTTTGTCCAGAGCCGAGGCCCACATGAAATCCGCCGCATCGAGATGCGCCAGCTGGTCATTCTCGTCCCACTCCTGTTCCGACGGGAGCGTGACAGGCACGGCATGCACATCGGCCGCAGCCTTGACATAAGGATAGTAGGCGTAAAAATCATGCGACGAATTCTCATCGGTCCACTCCACGGTCTCCGCTCCCGAAACCACCCAGAATTCGCTCGATGCGCCCTCCGTACTCGTCATGTAGGCGTAGTTCGCACATGTCGCCGTTCCGCCCACCTCGGCGAAAACTCCTATCTTGTCACGCTTTTCCCATGCCACCTTCACCGACGTATCGGTATTTTCATAGGTCGTACGCGTTCCCTCGTCCGAAACCACCGTGCCGAGGAAACCTACCGCATCCTTCGAGAGCTGCACGCCATCGTCCTCCCCGAAATTCGAGCACGACGACACTGCCAGTGCAACCATCAATATCGAAACATATTGTATCTTTTTCATGATTTATAACCTTTTTAATTAAGATCAATTCCACTCTTCCTTATCGAAATCCTCGAGTTGCCCGTCGCCTTCGGCCGCATTGGAGTTGTACAACGCCTTCTCAAGCGCCGGTACGAACACCTCCTCCATAACCGCAAAGCCGGCATTGTTGGGATGTACGGCATCGGTCTGGTACTCCTTCTTCAGTCCGTCGGCATCGTCCTTGAGCACCGAATGATAATCGGCATATACGAAACCGCGCTCCTCGGCATAAGCCTTCAACATGCCGTTCAGATTGATTACGCGCGGCGCCACGGGATTAGCCTCGTTCCAGCCGGGCAACGCAATTTCATTCCAGCCGATATAGTTGGCCGGAGGCGTCGAACCGATAATGACCTTGATGCCCTTCGCGGCAGCCATCTCGGCCATCTCCTTTATGTTCTCGAAGATGCCCTCGTCCGTACGGTTGGCTCCGTCGTTGTTGGCCATGTCGTTGATGCCGCACATGATATGCACGCATTTGGGATCCTGCACTATCACGTCATTGAAGAAACGGGCCTTGATCTGCTCCGTAGTCTGGCCGTCGATACCCTTGCCCAGAAGATACTGATCGGTAAAGAATGACGGATCGTTGGAGTTCCACATACGCGAAATCGAGTCGCCGATCAACACGCAACGCGGGCCTACGTGTGCAAAGATATAGGAACCGTTGCCCTCCTTGACACAACGTATATTGTAACCGGCACCCATATAGGTGTTCCACGTGGTGACACCGCCGGCCTGACCCTTATACAGTGTCGTTTCGCTGACGCATGCACTCGAATAGGCAAGCATCGAACCCGTCAGCGAGCGTATCTGGCTACCGCCGAATCCCGCCTGACGCTGGCCCGTGTAGGGGAAATAGATATCATAAAGAGTGTTGTAGCAACCCCATGCCCCGAACTCGACGTTCGCCAGTGCAAATGCATAGGCATATGCCGGCGCTACCTTGTATCCGACCGGACACGGATCGTATATGGTCTTCTCGTTGTCGTTGTCCTCGATCTTGTCTATCTCGGGCGCTCCCCACAGATAACGCCACGAACCGCGCTCCTCGGTCGAGGTAAGCGCGTTGTAGTCGAACATCCACAGATATTCGTTCCAGCGGCAGTCGCTGCCCTCGTACGAAATCCAGCGATAGGGATATGCGATCGACTCGGCTACACCCTGTTCGGTGGTGAAGCCCGTTCCGAGAATCGTTCCCAACGGACGGCAGTTGGCTGCGGCATTGCTGCCGAACATCATGTCGGACGAGCCCCATGACGTGCCGGAGAAGTCCTGTGCCAACTCCGCAACGGTCGTGTATGTCGGAAGGCCCCAGTACATCTCCTCTCCGTAACCGCTGTCGTCATACTCGGCCGCCGCAGGGAACGGGTCCTTGCGGCCCCACTGGTAATAGTTGCCGATGGCCCATGCGGCCTCGCGTTTGTCGGCATTGTTCATGACCTCGGGCCCGGCAATGGCTCCCAGATTGCGGTCCATCATGTAATAGCCGGCTACATTGCGTACGTTGGCATCGGGATCGTAACCCTCGACAGCCCATATGTTCCAACTCCATATAATGGTATTGCTCTCGTCATAAGCCGCAATTACCGCATTGCCCGGCACGAAAGGAGACGAGGTAAGGAATTTGACATAACCGTCCTCATAAACGAGGAAATCCTCGACTATCGGAGAAGCATGCGACCAACCGTCGGCCGGTTTCGGGGTATTGTACCACAGCAAGGCCACCCGCGCAGGCTCGATCGCCAGATCGGCCTCGGTATAACCGCGCGTAATCTGCGTACCGTCGGTTTCGTTCCAGGTAAATGAGCGGGCGACGCCGTTTCCTTTTACCGTAGCCTTGAACTTATAGATTGTGAAGGGTTTGTTAACAATATATGTATTGGCCGTACCGTTGGCGCTCAAGTCCACAACCTCGCTCTCTTCGCCGAACGATGCGCTGTAAACAGCAACCGAGCCAGACGGTATACCGCCTTCGGGGACCGACAGATTTCCGAGATCGACCACCTCTCCGTCGGAGCACGTCAGCTCCACCTTTATCGACAGTCCCTGCGACAACTCGTTCACCACGACATAGACCGGATCCATCGCATTATACAATGTAAACGGTTCGGGAAACTTGTACTCAACCACATTCGATGTCTTGGACTCGGGCAGCATGGTTACCGTACCGTCGGCAAGGTTCAGCGAAGCGGTATCGTAGGCCAAAGCCACGCCGGCGTCTGCAGTCAGTCGCAGTGCGCTCACTCCGGATACCGGCATCGCTGACGACAGTTTGATCTTGATTATGGCCGCAACGCTTTTCAAATCCATACCGAAACTCTTCGAAGAGGTCGGCACGTCAATGGCGGCGCCATAGAGCGACACAATCTTTTTCAGGGCCGAAACATTGTTCGCATGGCCATTTTGCTCCGAAGGGATCGATACCGATATCGCATTGGGATCGTTCTGCGATGTACGATATGGATAATAGGCATAAACGTTGCACGTTTCGACACTTTGATCGAGTCTGATACTTTTTGCCGGAGCGGGGCTGACGAACGTCACTGTCCCTTCGGACGCAGCAAAAGCCGCATAATAGGTATTGGAAACGTCAACCTTGCCATTTACCTCCGTAAACAGACCTATTCGGTCGACATCGGCCTCCCAGACCCAACCGAACTCCTCCTCGGTGGAGTTGACGGATTCGAATGTAACAGATCCCTTGACCTCGGTCGCCGCAGGATCGACCGGCGTCTGCGTCGGATCTTTCTGGCAGGCCACAAAAGAGACGAGCGCAAACAAGAATAAATAAAGTCCAAATTTTCTCATAGGTTAGATTAGGTTATCAGTCTTTTTAATTAGATTAGGTTATCAGTCTTTTTAAGTTTCATCATTAGGTTTCGTCGCCCGCCGTATCTGCAGGTTCCGTACAATCCGCATAAAGCCGCAATTATACGGAAACAAATATATAAAGCATCTTCCGCATGCAAGGCCAAAATAATACACAATAAGGAAAATATTATCTTTAGGGATATCGTACACACATCACCAAAATATGTGCATGCTGGATATGAGTGGATATAAGCATGTCGTTTGAACGCCGCTCCTGTACGGTACAACCATTGACAAACGCATGCTTGCAATCTACTGTTCCGGGAAGAGACCGCCAAACCATAACAGCCGGTTGTGCAACAAAAAAACGGAATCCGCATTGCAGATTCCGTAAAGCGGAAAGAAGGGGATTCGAACCCCTGAAACCCTTTTGAGGTTTACTCGCTTTCCAGGCGGGCCAGTTCAACCACTCCTGCATCTTTCCTTTTGCGTGGCAAAGATATGATTATTTTCCGAATAATACAACCTGATTGCAGTTCAATATTCCCGGCACCGGTATCATATTCAGCAGGCACGGCTCCGCAAAACGCCCGGCGGACATTCGCCAAAGCCGCAAAAATGTTCTGATAGGCCGGCGCTGTACCTGTCATGTTGCAACGGCCTGCCGGATAAACTATTTTTGCATTGTTTAAACAAACAATCTCGGACATCATGAAAAAAATCATAAACCCATGGTGCGGCATGGAAGGCTACAACTGCTACGGTTGCAATCCCGACAACAAGTCGGGCCTGCGAATGGAGTTCTACGAGGACGGTGACGAAATAGTCAGTGTCTGGAATCCGCGCCCCGAATTCCAGAGCTGGTGCAACACTCTGCATGGCGGAATACAGGCAGCCCTTGCCGATGAGATCAGCGGCTGGGTCATTTTCCGCAAGTTCCGCACGAGCGGCATGACCTACAAGATGGAGGTACGTTACCACAAACCCATATCTACAACCGAAGGGTCGATCGTACTGCGCTCCTCGGTCAGGCAACAACGCCGCAATATCGTAGATCTTGAGGTACGCATATACGACCATGCCGGAAATCTCTGCACGGAGGCGGCATGCACATACTTCACATTCCCGAGGGAGAAAGCCTGCAACGAATTTCTTTTCCGGGACTGCGATGTTTCCGAACATGATGAACAACCCTTATAAAAAAGATAGTCGGCGGAGCCTTGACAGCTCCGCCGACACTCATTCATGTGGCATCATCGCAACTCTATATTTTTAGCGATCAGAATAATTCCTCCGAAATCGGTTGTTTGCGGCAGGACAACCTGTCTGCCAGCCTTAACCTTTTTGGAAAATATACACATTACCCCGTCTTCCTTGCTCGTTGCATAATGCATCTGCGCGCCCTTTACCTCACGCCAACCGTACAAATCCTCTGAAGTGCGATTATTCTTGCGTGCAACTATATACAAAACGCCGTCAGCATCAGGTGTCACAACACAACGTTGTGAAAGTTCGCCGCTCTTGACGTTTCGCACAAGCATGTCGAATCCGGCAAACTCCTCAGGCAATACACTAATCGGATATTTGCGGTTGAGGAACGGCTCCGCCCCCTTTTCGAACTTGCGCAACTGATAACCTTCGCCTTCAGCGACAACGCCAATACCCGACACCTCCGGTGCCGGACGGAACTCAAGCGGCACCGGATTCTCGCCATCGGTACGGAAAGGAGCGACAGGCAGACCTGCAGCATCTTTAAGGTTACCGACAGCACCGTTTGAATAGGCATAACGGACAGCGTAAGGTTTTTTGACGCTCTCTGCCCATACAATCAACTCGCCCTTGCCTTCGTCCACGATAGCACTGGCCGGAACAAAGTTCATGGATTCATCACATATCTCAAGAGCCTCGACACGCTGGCCATTGGTTGTAACACCACCGTCAGCATAGTAAAACGAAATGAATGCCCGACGACCCTTAACCTTCATCTCGGCGAACCTTGCATGTTCGTATTTGCCGACATTCTGCCCGTACACCTCGGCCAAAGCGAAATTGGCCAAACGGGAACCGACCTCCTGCTTGTATTTAGGATGAATATTGTTCACGTCGTCCACCAGGTCGGAAACCACAACCATGCCCGTCTTCTTCTTGGTTGCGGCCACTATCGCCTGCTGCTCACGCAAAGCGGCTGCAGCATACTCGTTCTTATATTTGGCATATGGAGCTATCTGCACGAAATAGAATGGCAGTTCCGCCTTGAAGCGCTTGCGCCACGAATCGATCAACAGAGAGAACATATCGGCATAACGTTCATTGTTGTTGATATTGGCCTCTCCCTGATACCATATGACTCCTGCAAGCGTCATTTTTGTAATCGGGTATATCATCGCATTGAACATGGAACCTATCCGAAACCCATACCCACGGCTCTTCCGGTTCTTTTTCCACTCGTCCTCAAGACCCGGAATCTTCTTCATATCAGACGCCGGAATCCATGTCTCGATAGGAGAACCTCCCCATGATGCATTCACAAGACCTACAGGCTGATTTATGGCCGATGCAATACTCTTCCCAAAGAAATATCCCACGGCACTGAACCATTCGGCACTCTCACTGTCACACACCTTCCACTCTCCGACACAATCGTCCTGATACCATGCCGAACTGTTGTTGGTCACGGTAAAGAGACGCAACTGTGGATTCATCGGCTTTTTCAGTTCTGCCTTCATATCGGCTATACCACGTGCCGCACTCCATTGCATGTTGGACTGGCCTCCACACAGCCACACCTGACCGATCAGCACATCATCAATCCTTATCTCGGCCTTTTTGGTCTTGAAGACTATGCTGTACGGTGTATCTGCAGCCGAAGGCGTCTCGACGGTCGCGTTCCAACGCGTGTCGCCGCCAGACTTCACCCTTATCGTATCACACCCCCACGAAGGGACAATCATGACCTCGGTCCGCGGATCTGCCCAGCCCCACAAGCGAACCGAGCTCTTCTCCTGCAATACCATATGATCACCGATAATCGACGGAAGCCGCAATATGGGCTGTCCCCAGGCTGTAGTACCCAAGACAAGGAACACAGCCAAAAATACCAACCTCTTCAAAGCATTTATTTTCATAGCAATCACTCTGTTACTGTTATTTCAAATTCCTTTGTCACCTTTTCCTGCCCATACAACGTGGTAATCTCACCAACAAATACCGCCTTGTATGTTCCAGGTTCCACAAACACATATGAATATCCTTCGGGCTGAATTTCACCGGTATTCTTCACCGACACACCTTCGTCCGGATCATTGTACGGACGCACAATCGGCTTGGTCACAATATAGGCATCACGATCATCAGGGGCACGGAAGGTAGCCTGCATTCGTATGACGGTAGTTCCACCGCTCGACACGTTTTTCCTGCAATGCTGGTTTTCGGGTTCGTCAGCATATGAATCCCCGTGAATGATCTCGACCTGATTATGGTCCCCTTTTTTCATTTCGACGAGCGTGGCCGAACTACCGTCATCGAAGCGGCCTTGTGCCAACAGCGTATAAAGCTGGAACCATGTGCGGCCATTGCCTTGTGTCCCTGTCTTTTCATCGACATATGAAGCATCGTATTTGTCGACATGGTAGAAGAAGGCAAACGTCAGCGACTCGTGTCCGTCGGCAAACCAATTCGAAATATCGACCGTTCCGGAATCATACGGATCGGTTATCGGCTGCGCCTCGGGATCAACATTGGTTATGTATGGCGGCAGGGTGAACTCGTCCGACACGTCGAACCATGTAGCTGCCTTTATGGCAGACTCATCAGATACGAGGTCGGAACCATCATATTCGAGTTTGAAATCATACGAATACTTCACTGAAACGCAATCTCGCTGTACACCGTTGTAATACAACGAGAAGAAATTGAGATACACTTCAGCCGGACGGCCTTTCTCCGCATAGACATAATCATGACCAAGTTCACCTGAATAGAAAACGATACGATCAGCCGCCCCGCTGAATACGAAATCCACCGGTTCACCGGCCTTTACCGTCAGATTGTCAGTATTGACATCGAACGGATCAGCAGCTACAAAGTCATCGAGATTGATTTCGAGGCTCTTCGTATAACGTCTGTTGGAACGGAACGAAATGTCACCCGTAAGATCAACCGTATTTACCGAGTTGTCCGAAGCAGTTATTTCGAGACGCATGTCGCCGGAAGGGTGTTCTCCCGGAGCAACTACCACATAAAAACTTGCATATTCCTTGCTTAGCACGGCTTTGTCGCCAAATGCCAACTCTACGGCCCGGCTTCCCGAAACGATATTTACCGGTACATATGACAAACCGGATTCGGAAAACGCAGTAATGTCAGCCGCAGCATCATCGAAAGCAATATCTGAGCCTTCAGACACCAGAGTAATCTTCTTCAGCGGGACCTCGTCAAGCGCAGACGATTCATTCAAACGTATACGCAGTTCCACGATGGAGAATAAACCGTGGAACTCGAAAGAGACATTCTCCTCGACATTGGCTACGGTCACCGGACGTGACACCATAACCATGTAGTCAGACAAATGCGACAAATCGTTCTCCTTAGCCTGAACCTGGACTGCAGGAAGCGAAACGGCCACACTCGAGGGATCGCCACCTGCGGCCGACGCATACGGATAATATGCCTGGTAAACATCACCTGCAACCGCATCGTAAAATGCCTTGCCTGTTGACAACGGCCGGAACGTACATGTACGGCCGCCATCAGCAGGAATAGCTGCATAACCGTAGTTTCCGCCGAGAGATTTACCGGCTCTCTCTCCGAAGACACCTATTTCGTCGGAATCATTCCAACTTACGGAGATGGAACCATCGGTTTCAGAGACATCGGTCCGCGTAGCCTCTCCCACGCCGGTAAACACAACGGCCTCACCGTCGGGAACGGCAACCGTTTCTGAAATATCAGCCTGGCATGCCGACAGCAACGACGACACCGCCAAAACAACTATACCTAAACGTTTCATAATTCCATCTTCATTTAATCTTTCCACTCTTCATCGTCAGGCGGCACAATATCTCCGTCGCTGTCGATCACTACTATATCAAAACTGCGCACCACCTCCTTGCGGCCATATACGCTCGAATTGGAGGCGACGAACGTAACGGTATATTTACCCGGTTTTTCGTAAACATGGCTGTAACTGTCAAGCATGGGCGTAGCCATCGACTTGATGCCAACGGCAAGGTCAGGACCGGTATTGATATCGTCCTGACGGTAAAACGGGCCTGCAATGAAATAGCTGTTGCGGTCACTCGACGGACGGTAGTCGCTGCGCATCAGAAGTCTTGTCGTATTGATATCCGGACGAACCGTATCATCGGCAAAAGAGTCGGACAACGCCATCTTCCAGTTACAGTCTGCAAATGAATACAACGTCGACGAACCGGCATCGGTAACTCCGCTGACAAGGAAACTCTGCACATTGTATGTCGTACGCAGGTTGTCCAACTCCTCATCATAGGCAGCAACCTGATAATGGAAGCAGAGATACAGAGGAGTCTGATCGTCGGGGAAAAGGTCAAGAATGCTCACGTCACCCGAAAAAACCGTCTGGTTGGTATCCGTGGGCATGTTGAACCTGTCGGATATGTCAGTCCAGGTGGCGGCTTCAACGCTTTCTATAGTATATTCATCACCTCCCTCGAAATCCGTGGAATACATGATCGGCACAACGGCAGGATTGGGATTCCCGACATTTCCGGTAGTTGTCACTGTTGAGAACGTAACAACCATATCGGTCGGGGTAATACGATCCTGATCATGATAGGCATATGAGTTACCCACCTCCCCCGAATAAAACGAAATAATATCGGCATCGCCGGTAAAGTCGAAGACTACGGGCACTCCAGCACGCACCACTGTCGACGACGTGGCAACCTCGAACTTCGGGGTCACAACTTCCCCTTTGCGACAACCGGCCAAAAATACAATAGCCGTAAAAATAAACAATAATCGTTTCATATCGACAACTGTTTGCTGTTAAAATCCTTCATTCTGTACAAGTTGATGATTCACTCCCATTTCATACGCAGGAATGGGCCACAGTACATCTCTTTGCGATATATTGCCATAATACAGGCGCGCAGCCACGTACCACGACGAGACATAATGTTCGGGAATGGTAGCCCTTATCGCCCGCATACGGGAATACAGTTCTCCCCAGCGGATAAGGTCGTCCTTGCGCAACAGTTCGAATCCGAGTTCCCTCGCCCGCTCGTCCTTAATCTCCTCGAGAAGGGCAAGTTTCCCCTCCTCCACAAGATCAACTGAAGGATCGGGTGTTCCGGCATCGAGCCCGTGTCCACGTCGCCGAACCATATTGACACATTCATATGCGTCCGTAAGTTCCTGAGCCGTACTCTCTGGATCGGCTGCAACGCACTCGGCATACATCAGCAACACGTCCGAATAACGCAGTATAGGGAAATTTATGGGAGTATAGACCAAATCTTTGGAGCTCGTCAGCTCATATTCGCGACGGAATTTACCGCAACAACGTTTCCAATGGTCTGCAGGATCTATATCCACCTTATCACCTGTTTCACTGCTGAATTCATACGTCGCAATTGTCCAGTCACGACGCACGTCGGTCGCATCGAAAAGTTCATAAAAATATGATGACGCCCGCAATGCCCCCAGACTCTGCCCGGAATTTTTACCGTCAACGACTGTATAATAGTATATACCGTTCATACGGCCGACCTGACCGGCCGTCAATGTATATGTCGACTGTCCACCCATGCTGAACTCCACTTCGAAAATACTCTCGGCAATATCGTATCTGTCCTGAATATAATTTTTGAATACATCTTCATACACAGGGTTCAGACGATGGAAATTGTAATCCATTACACGTTTGGCGTAATTTTTAGCTTTAGCATACATACCGGGTTCATTCAACGGATTGCCGGCCATATACATGGCCACACGGGCAAGAATGCCGTATGCGGCCGACTTGCTCAATCGTCCTCCGCCCGTAAGCGTAGAAGCATCGGGCAACTGCTCGGCAACAGACTCCATTTCGGATATGATATATCTGTAAACCTCGCGTTGGGAGGTCTGCGGTATCTGCACATTCTCCTTGTTGCCGTTCTCGGGCACCTCCAGAATCAAAGGCACATCACCGAACCTCGTCGTCAACATGAAATAGTAGTAGGCTCGCAAGAACCGGGCCTGGGCCTCTACCAGATCACGGTCTTCCTGCTCCATGTCGGCGGGGCGGTCAATATTGGCCAGGACGACATTGGCACGACCGATACCGTCATACAACTCTCGCCAATAACCAAGTATCTTGGAATCGGCGGTAGACACATCGTAATATCCGACCGACGTCTCATCAAAAGTATAGCGCTCATATCCTATGTCAGCGCTCAGCCCCATACGTGCAAGCATGTTGGTCGAATATAGTGAACTTTCGGCAAGCGTGGCATACACGCCCAGCAGGGCCGACTCCAACTCCTCCTCGGTTTCATAAAAATCATCGGGAGTCAAGAAATCCTCGGGATATGTATCCAGAAACGAGCACGACGAAAAAAGCATCGCCGCAACACAAAACATATATCTCAATCTTTTCATAAACGGCAATATCATTAGAATGTAAGTTTTACGCCTCCCGTATATATTCTGTTACGTGCATAGGCCGAATAGTCAAATCCGGGAGTCAATGCGGAGTGGCGTGTCGAAACCTCAGGGTCAAGACCGGAATACTTGGTCCATGTCCACAGATTCTGGCCCGAAACAAAAACCTCAAGAGAAGAGATGCGCAGGTGTCTGATCCAACGCTGCGGCAACTTGTAGCTTAGCTGCAATGTCTTAAGACGCAGATACGAACCGTCCTCAATGGTTCTGGAGCTGTAGTATCCGGTAGGTCCCTGTCCGCCGGTACGGAAATTACGGCTGTCCTGATTTTCGGGAGACCACCGGTCTGTATAAGAACGGAACTGATTGATATTTCGCCCCATGGCATTACCTTCGAAGATTATGCGGTTGGCATTCATCACGTCGTTGCCATAGCTCCACTGGAAGAATATGTTAAGACTCAACCCCTTGTAGGTAAAGTTATTATTGAAGCCTCCGGTATGTATCGGTTCACAACGGCCGATAATTACCTGATCCTTGTCATTTACTATGCCGTCGCCGTTCTGATCCACGTATTTGATGTCACCGGGCTGAATGTTTCCACGTTCGTCTCCATTTGTAGGTACACCCTTCTTCAATACGTAATTACCGGCTGAATCCCTGTCGAAATCATCATATCCGTAGACACCGTCCCACTCGTATCCGTAAAATGCCGCAATGGGGCCCCCGACACGTGCAATATAAAGATATGTACTGTTGTAGTCGGCTGTAAACGATATTTTCGACAGCAGGAACTCCTCATTCTCCGCCAAGGACAAAACCTTGCTCCGATTGAAACTTATATTGAAATCGGTCGTCCACTCAAAATCCTTGGTACGTATGTTCACCGTACTTAACGACAACTCAAGACCGTCGTTGCGAACCGATCCTATATTCTTGTAAACCTTGGTAAAACCAGAGCTGTAGGGGAGATTGGAATTCAACAGCAGGTTGCTCGTATTCTTACGGTATATGTCGAATGTAAAATTGACACGTTCATTGAAAAGCGACAGGTCATAACCGAGGTCATACTGTACGGTTGTTTCCCATGTCAGGTCACTGTTACCCATATTGGTCATGATATACGCTTCGCCGAGTTCCCCGTTATCGAAAGCGTAATAATCGTCCATAGATATGACTGGATATGCCGAGAAGTCACCCACACGGTTATTTCCGGTAACACCGACACTGAAACGCAATTTCGACTCATCTATCCATTTGAACTGTCGGAGCCACGGTTCCTCGCCCATACGCCAGGCAACGGCTCCTGACGGAAAATATCCCCACCGATGGCCCTTCATGAATTTGGAAGATCCGTCCGCACGGAATGATGCAGTAAGCATATAGCGCGACTTGTAATTATAATTGATACGCGCCAGTGCAGACATCAGCCTGCTTTCCGACAACGTTACGGTAGTAGAGTACGGGGTACCGTCGTCCATTCCGCTTATACCGAGCCTTTCGTTTGGTATCTGCACGTTTTCGAACTGATAACGCTGCGGCAGCGTACCCTGCATGGTAAAAGCTACCATGGCGTTGAAATTATGTCGACGGTTGTACTTGCGGTTGTACGTCAGAATGTTCTCATTCATCCACTCTTCACGCGTATAATGTCTCACCGAAGCATTTATACCCTTATTGTTGTTGGGACGCGGATACCCCTTGTACGACTCCGAGTTGTTAAACTCGGTCAGCCTTTGGTTGTAAGCGGTATATCCACCCCTTACGGTAAGCTTAAGTCCCGGTGCAAGTTGAAAATCGAGCTTCGCATTGGTTATCAACGTTGATCTCACATTGTTCCGGTCCTCGTTCATGGTTGTCACATATGGATTCATGACCGCGGCATTTCCGCCATCGATGTCATCGTCCCCAAACATGTCGTCGAGCGATTGTCCCTCAAGCAGGACGGGGCCGAATGCCCATGTACGATACATCAGGTATGTAGAGTAGGAGTTGCTCGTGGACAGCGCGGCGGAAGAGGTCTGGCCGCTTATCCTGTCCTGCGTGAAATTGGCATTGATATTCAGGCGCACGTACTTGCTCAGCCGCTGGTCAAGCGACATACGGCCCTGTGCCTTTCGGTACCCCGAATTCACGATGATTCCGTCCTGATCGTTATAAGAGCCGGAAATTGCATATTTGGTCATTTTGTTTCCGCCACGAATCGAGATATTGTGCATGTGTACAAATGCCGGACGGAAGATCTTGTCCTGCCAGTCTATACCCTCGATATTGCGGTAATAGTCCATCGTCCGGTCCTGATTTTCGAGGAAACGCGGGCCATTCGAAGGATCCCTCTCGATCAGATACGTGACATACTCGTAGGGATTCATCATCTCTATGGTCTTGGTAACCTCCTGTACGCCGAACGTTCCCTTGTACGATATGACAGGGCGCCCCTCCTTGCCTTTCTTCGTCTCGATTATTATTACGCCATTCGCTCCTCGAGATCCGTATATGGCCGATGCCGAAGCATCTTTAAGAACCGTCATTGACTCTATGTCATCGGGATTTATGGCAGACATAGACAAATCCTCAAGAGGAAAGCCGTCTATCACATACAACGGAGAATTGTCCTGGGTAAGAGAGTTAGCCCCTCGGATCACAATATTGAAATCCGATCCGGGCTGGCCATCCGACGACGAGACATTGACACCGGCAACACGGCCCTGCAGTGCCTGGTCAAAAGACGTTACCGGAGCCTTTATCATATTGTCGAGGTCGACAACACCTACCGACCCGCTTACATCGCGTTTGCGCTGTTCACCGTATCCAATCTCGACAACAACCGTCTCGATCTGCTGTGTATCCTCCAACAGCGTCACATCAATGTTCGACCGGGCTGCCACAGCCACCTCCTGTGATGCATAGCCAAGCGAACTGAATTCAAGTATGTCCGTTTTGGCCGTCTTGATACTGTACCGACCTTCACTGTCGGTAGTAGTTCCCGAAAAACTGTCCTTGATAATCACCGTAACGCCCGGAAGAGGCTTATTATCCTTATCGGTAACCACTCCCGTAACAGTAACCCTGCTGCTTTGCGCCCGCACTTCTCCGGAAATGCACGGAGACAGCAGTACGCATAGCATCAACAGAGATACAAGCAAGGACGATCGTAAAAACTTATCCATATTTCAAGTCTTTTAGGTTCAAGTTAGTCTTACATTACCGACCGTCGAGGTCACAGCTCTTCATAATCCATCGGATCGGTCGAGCCTCCAGTCTGATCACTCAGCGCAAATCCCTTTTCAGCCGACAATAAAATCTCAACAATGTACGGCTTCTCATAAACATTTTTCGTCTCCATAAAACCTGATTTTATTTTCAAATACTACAACTGATCATACTCCACGGCACACGTATCGAATCCGCCATTGCGGAAATCCTTCAAGCGATGGAATGTCAACATATTGGCGTCATGCTGCCGGTTAGGCAGACCGCGAGATTCCGAAAACGCTGTCCGGCACACGGCAACGATATCATCTCCATCGAATGCCCAGTCGACATACTGAAAGCCGTGAAAAAATACATTGTTACTCGATATGACGAGTTTCTCCATTGTCCACTCCTTCAGATCAGGAGACGAACAGAGCGCCAGACGGCTGCGTAGAAATATCGGAAGAATCGTCCGGCTATACCAGCCCGAATGTCTGCGAGTACGGTCCTCGTCGAATACCGGTGTAGTAACAGCCCAGTATCTGGCACTCGGCTCATCGTACATTATAGTGAACTTCTTGCCGGCACCAGGCATTATGTGAAATCCCGTCAGCGGATCAAACGATATGGTATGCTCGTCTTCTACATCGATCAAGGCCATGATATTGTTGGAACGGGAATCATCGATACGGGTTACGATCTTGAGTGTGTTTTCGGCCGTTTTCACGACACACCCCTCCTGCCACTGGTTGAATACGTGGTCCGTTGTCGAATCAAGCCATGTATTGTCTCCCAGCAACGTATTGGACAAGGTCCAACTCGAGGGCTCCATCGGATCAGAGTGCAACGGCATCGACATCATGAGAATACCCATCATCTCATTGTCGTTCTTGGTGCCCATTGCGTGCCACAAACGGCCTTCATGCTCGACAAAAGGTGTCGGCGCCCCGTGATAATTACCGGCAAAAAGTGTCTTGACACCTGACCAGGAGACCCCATTGTCTACAGACTTGCGTATTACCAGATCACCGAAGCCGCCTTTGCTTACACCAAGTTCATACAGGCTTCCGTCCTTGACGAACACCTTGCTGAAATTGATAAAACCGGGATTCGATATCTTTTGCCATGACCGTCCATTGTCGGACGAGCGGAAAAACGTATTGCCGGAAACATCGGCCCCGGAGCAACCGGCCAGATAGCTTCCGTCTTCGAGTATCATGATATTGGGGCTTCCTATATTGCGGGATCTCAGAACAGGGACTTTGGCGACCAAAGTCCCGGGCGCATCGGGAACACCTTCGACACATATCTCCCCGCCGAACACCAATGTCGAAACATTTGCAGCCGACACCGGCGCAGAGACCCATTCGCCGGGGGTCAAATACTCATAAACCGCCGTGTCGAAATCTATGTCCCCGACGCTGAATCCTCCGCCCAGAAGTTTCCAACCGTCGTTGATAGTCGCCCCATGAACGACTGCCGCTTTCAGCAGGGTGGGACGATCGGCCCTGATCCTGGCTACGCCGCCATACTCCTTCAATGATGTCGCATATTTCAGATTATTAAGAGCCGAAGGTATGTTGTCAGCACTAAGCATGTAATCGTCATTCTGCGGATATAGCATCTCCCCGGCCTTCATGGTGCGGACATCGACCATTTCTCCTTCAACGCTTATTACCGGCTGTTCGGAGTCCACCGCTATATTTTCCGAAAGCAGTGTCACCGTATTCAACCTGTTACCCGAAGCGGCCGTCAGCAACGGAGTAGAATAGGTCTCACCAGCCGTCACAGGCAGTGAATATATATCGAAAGGATCGTAATTCCAGTCATAGACATAGGCCCGCGACACCAAAGTCCAACCGGCATTGACCATATCTTCCCCGTATATTGCATGCACCAGACCGTAGACAAGGCCGGTCTCCTCTGCACGGAACATTATCGCCGATGAGGTTTGAGTGTTGTTTCGGCGCACGGCAAAGAAATCATAGCCTGCAAATCCGGCTGGGAACACACGCGCCTCTCCTTTCTTGTTCTGCTTATAATACTGGAAATCCACCCATTCGGGATTGTTCACCGAGCCGTCCTCCCCGACAAGTTTGCACCCTGTGGAGCCTACGGCAAGACTTGTACCTATCGAGAATGTACGGACCTCGCCATCGAGCGACTCATCGCTGTCTACAACCGTAACCGCCGCAGAAGGATATACGACCTTCAGATTGCGACACACGGGGCGAATACACTGGAAACCGGCACTCGTCTTCAAGATGTTCTTGGCTATGTAATGCAGATCGACCTCTTCGCCTGCCGTACAGAACCTGGACATGATCACCAGATATCCGGCACCGTTTATGTCCGAAGCACCGTTGTCATTCTTGCCGTTATAGTAGAATGTATAACTGTCATCATTCTCGAATGTTTCGACAGTCCGGTTATTGAATGTTTCGGGCAGGTCGGTATTGTCAGAAGTCTCTCTTTTCCAACCGTTGGCCTCCATATTGGACACATACGTCGGATCATTCTTCAACATAACGTAGACGTTTCCGCTCTCAACAACCTCTATAAGCGAGGGGTCGGGATAGAACGCCGATTTGTACGAAAGGGTTTGCCAACGATCCTGATCGGTATACGTAAATTTCGCCGGAACGTTCCATGCCGCAAAATCGAGCGAGTGCCCACCCTCGACACATCTGCTGTTGAAGAACAATGCCCCGTTCTCCATCTTGACTATACCGTCGGCCATGGCCTTGCTTGATGTCTTTCCTCCGATCTCAACAGCCTGATGCAGTACCACAACCGCATCTGAAAAATCGTACGTAAAGCCGTCGGGGGCCAAAGGAATATATCCTCCCCAACCTGCAACCGTAGTCGGGATCGTCACAGATTGTCCCGCATCAACATACTTGCGCCATATGACCATGGCAGGATTACCGTTCGAGTCATCACGTACGGCCGAGGGATTGTCATTGGACAACGGGGTAACGCTACTCCAACCCTCCTTGGCCATGACATGCATGATGGTAGCATATGTGGCGCGTGTCATCACGTATACATAACCAGGATTGCCCGGATTGATCGCACCGCCAGGATATGACGTGCAGCCGGAAGTCGCCATGGTCCAACCGGCAAAACGCTCAGGAAGGTTAACTACGGCACCGTCGTTCTGCAACAGAGCATATGTACGGTCCGTCCACAATTCACCGGTAATAGGCACGTTGCCATATGAAGCATCGGATATCACACTTCCAGAAGCGTCGTCACCGGTTCTGAAATCATCTGCCCCGAGTTCAAGTTTTTTATGGTAGTAGCGGTTCGACACAAAATCGACCTTACGATCGAAAACGTATGTATATGTACGGCCGTCTTCGGCAACAAGCTCAAGAGACAACGTTCCAGAAGCATGAGAACCAGGCAATACAACGAACCACAACGATACAGCCCCTTCCGACATGTCAGGATTGTCAACAAATCCGAGATTGATACGCTTCGAACCGTTTGTCACTGACAGAGGCAATACGCTGCTGCCACTGTCGACCCGCTGCGTAAGATCCATTGTTCCGGCGGAAAAAGCCAGATCGTTTTCAGTCGAGAACAGAGAAGCGCTCACAAGAGTGCCCTCAACACCCAGACACTCGACATCGACAGCCAGAACCGAATAAACATTGCGGAAGGTCAACGACACAGGACTCATATCCCCTACTTCACGCTCGACGGGATCGGCCACCATGACTGCATACTCGCCGAGATGTGAATTGTCTCCGGACGATTTCTGGACCTGTGCAGCAGGAAGTGACACATCGAAAGCAGCAGCATCACCTTCGCCGTCGGCACCCGAAAAAGGATAATACGCGAAAAATCCATTGGGCACATCATCATAAAACTTCAGTACATTCTCAGATTCCGACGGAACCACAAAATCGCAACATGTGGCATCATCGCTATGCGGAACAGCAACATACCTATAATTGGACTGCGATGCATCGGCCGTCTTCGCGAAGATTCCCACTTCGTCCCCTTCAAGCCATTCGACCTTGACATTACCGTCTGATACAGCGATGGAAGTACGCGTATCGGAAGATTCTCCAGAATTCTGCCCTACCGAACCGAAATCGCCGTGAAATACGACTTCGGTATGGCCCGGTTCACGACCGGCAGCTGGGCCGGCGACATCCTCGTCAAACGAACTGCAACCCCCGTTCGACAAAGATAACACGGCCAGTGCCAAGCCTGCCAATCTCCCAAATTTACAATGAGTAACTTGTTTCTTCATGGTTATTTAGTTTAGGTTCAATTCATAATTCTATTGCGATGAATTACCGACCACAAGTCTCGGCTGCAACATTACGGTCTTTCGCGACAACGGGTCACTGCCTGAGATATGTTCCATCAAAAGGTCCAAAGCACGTACACCGAACTGTTCCACAGGCTGGCTGACATACGTTATCGAAGTACCGTACAGTTCAAAAGCCTCACTGTCGTCAAAGCCCACGATCCGCACCTTTTCGGGCACTGTCACGCCAAGATCTGAAAGCACCTTCAGCCCTGCGATTGTCAGAGTATTGGTTGCAAAAACGAAAGCCTCGACACCGCGAGCCAGGGCCGATACAACAACTTCACGTATCTGTCCGTATATATCCTTGTACGGAATACGGTGTATAGCCACATTGTCCGACAATCCATACTCCTCCATCTTCGAGCGATATCCCGCCTCTCTCTCGACAATATTGGAAAGCCTCATATCATATGCTATCATCTCTATCTTCGAGTAACCGTTGTCGGCCAACGCCGAGACAGCCAATGACAGCGCGGCTCCGTTATTCAACATTACACGACTCGTATTGACATCGGAACACTCTCGGTCCATCAGCACAAGCGGCAAATCAGAATCAGCCAAAGAACGAATGAACCGTTCGGACCCCACACAAGGCACGACTATCAATCCGTCGACACCCTTGTCCATGAAAACCTTGACAAGATTTTCAAGTTTACCGGCATTTTCATCAGTACTGCCGAATATCACGGTACAATCATATCCGTAGGCACGATCCTCGATACAGCGGGCTATATCGGCAAAGAACTTGTTCGAGATATCGGACAATACCACTCCGATTGTATTTGTCTTGCCGCTGCGCAATGTCCTGGCAGCCTTATTCGGGCGATAATCGAGACGCCTGGCTATTTCGAGTATGCGTCGCGAAGTCGTCTCATTGACCTTATAAACCTTGTCGGCACTTCGCGACTGGTTGCTCATTACGAACGATACAAGCGCGACCGACACTCCGGCCTCATTCGCTATATCCCGGATCGTCGTCTTCTTCATAGCCCAAAAGTATCTTCATTCTGGCGACAAATGCAGGATCAAGTTTCTCTATGCCACACAGTTCATCGAACATGACAGACATGCCTTTATCGAATGAATCGATATACGAGTCTATATTGTACGGAAACTCCGTAATGAAATTGGGAGTCTGCGACACCCGTAAATACGACCGGGGCAACATGGCCCACGGATCAACCTTCGCATGCTCGAACTTGAAATCAACGGTAAGTGAACGAAAACGTCCGAACACACCGGCTTTTCCATACAAACGAGAAACAAGGCTCTCAATATCCTTATCATATTCAAGCACAAGTTCACACCTTCTCCCGCAATCAACCGGACCCGCATCAACAATTACGGCAAGATCAGATCCGTCATACCGCCATGTACGCATACCGCCCATACGGTCGAAAGGCAACTCAACTCCGTCAATCAGGACCCGCTGCGGCGGGTAGGCGGCCAAAAATCTGACAATATATCTGCGAGAATCGGACATTCCTTCATATTTTCCCTTACGAGCCTCGATAACCAGCCTGTCACTTCTCGTACCGATTTTGTGAGACATCTCCGTCACGGCATATTCCGTATCAAAACGTTTGCCCGTACCGTCATCTTCATACAGACGCGTACTGCCGCTGTCCCCCGGTATTACAGCAAGAGTCATAATATCGTTATTGCCGCGCAGATTCATGATCGTATCCTGCGCCATGGGAATTATTGCACCGGCTCTTACAAACCAAGGAATCTCCTCAATCGTATAGCCGTTTCGATATATGGCATCGCCTTCAAGCAGACGTCCGGAGGCCATATCAAACCATTTACCACGCGGCAGCCATATTTCCCGGTATGCGATTCCGTTTGCGTCGACTGGACCGTCTATGCTTGTGGCAATGATATCATCGCCGAAAAAGAATTCGTCCCCACGGACATAAGCCTCATCGTCTTCGGGGTAATAATAATATAAAGGTCTGCAAATCGAGACTCCCGTATCGTAACATTGCCTTGCTGCCGTATAGATATATGGCGAAAGAGCATAACGCAGACGTATGGCATCACGCATTATCTCGAAATGTTCCGGGAAACGCCAAATGCGACGCTCTATCTTCGCGGCCTTGGTCGCATGCGTCTTGAATATCGGAGTGAAAACGCCATATTGCAGCCAACGTGTATATAGTTCAGGATCGGTCTTTTCCGTCAACTGAAGATGACCGCCTATATCGTGTCCCCAATAACCGTAGCATACATTCGATGCCGTCGCAGTAAAATACGGGAGGTATGCGAGCGTAGCCCACGTACCGTACGTATCTCCGGAAAAGGCCACCTGATAACGATGCGATCCAAGGCCTCCCCACCTGTGATAGATCATGGGACGCGAGGCAGAATGCTCCGATTTGTCACAGAAGAACGTATGGTTCAACCAGAACGTATTGCTCAGCCCCGGAACATTACGGTTATCGAGACGCTGCTGCCAGTCGAGCCACCAGAAATCGACCCCGGCCTTCTCCATCGGTCTCAGCACAGTGTCGAAATAGGCATCGGCCCAACGGCGATCTTCGATCATGAACGGCACGGAACGCCCAACCGAATCCCAACCATATGCCGCCACAAAATCGTCATAGACATCTTCGACCGTACGGATACCGGATGCGGGGTGCAGGTTCAACGCCACACGCAGTCCACGCTCCGAAAGGTTTTTGAGGAATGTTTCAGGTGCAGGAAACAACTCCTTCTGCCATGTATAGCCGGTCCACCCCATACGTTCACCGAACTCGTCCTTGGGTGTATTGCGTTTGGTAAGGCCCCAGGTCTCATGCCAGTCCATATCCACGACCATTACGTCCAATGGTACGGACAACGATCTCATCATGTCCGCAAGGTCGCACAACTCCTCATCGGAATATTGCCAATAATGGCTCCACCAATATCCGAAAGCCCATTTGGGAGGGAGGGGCACGCGTCCTGCAACAAGCGTAAAATCATGTAGCGCCGCAAGATAATCGTGCCCATAAGCAAACAGATACCAATCCTTCCTTTCGGTATTGTTGTCACGTGCCGCAACCCACCGGCCCCAATGAGAGTCATCAGGCACAAGCAGATGACGTTCGCTGTCGTCGACAATACTCCAGCCTCCGCGGGAGAGTATGCCGTTCTCCAACTCGATAGGTTTTTTGGTCCTGCGGCGCAAGTTGCCCTCATAACCGTCCAAGGTACGTACCGTACCTTTCAGATTCAACGTATCCCTGCTCGACGGAGTCCACACGACACGTTCGCCGGCCACATTGAATTCAACGACAGGATTGGTTGCCGAAAAACCTTCATTCAAGCGATATTTGAGCGTCAGGCATTCAGTAGTGATGACAACTTGCCTTTTCGAGCGTTTAACCGTATAGTCAGCAAGGTTCATACGGCGATTTACGGCAAACAGCGTAGCATTGTCCTCGAATACGCCGTCACCGCTCCACTCCATACGGATCAGGCGCGAAGTCAACACTGTAAAGCGGGCATTACCGCACATGACAACAGCGCGGCCGTCGGCAACAGGGTTACCGTCGGCCATGGCAAATGCCGGCATAAGGACCGACAGCAACCATACGCATGCGAATATCGCCGTTCTGAAGACCATAGGCTCTTTTCTTATTCGTCGAACAGTTCGTTAAGAAGTTTGGCAAGGCGGTACGAAGCTCTGACTACAAGGTCCTCGGCCAAAGGATAGGCCTTGTTTATAAACTTACGGTCCAACTCGTCACCCTCCTTGGCCCAGTCGTATATCACGCGGCATCGCTTTGCGTTTTCACGAGCCCACGACATGGGCACCCCTTCGGACATGGCCGCAATCTCCTCTTCGGAGTAGCGGTCAAGTTGTTCGCGCCACTCCTCATAGCCCCAATTATGATTATACTCAAGCATCCCGTCCCAGATAGGGTGGTATTTCTTGACACGCCCCATGATCTTCACAGGAAAGAAACGCTTGATTTTCGGATACACTATATGTGCCGGACAATGGATATCCCCTATAAGATGCACTATGAACTTTATGTCCTGGGCAACGGTATCCTTAGGATAGGACTTATAATCCTGAAGGCGCTCAAGCGACAAGGCTATGGCATTCATGGCGTCGAGCTCCGGCCTTTTGTCAGGAGGCAGCGGTTCGTTGTTCTTGTCAACAGCAACCGTATGCTTGTAAGGCTTATGATCATGTTGCTGATCCATCCATGAGGCATAATAAACAATCGACCGGCCATCGAGATACGATTCAATATTGGCCTTTGCCCGTTCTGTCAGGTGATGTTCGGCGATACATGCTATCGCCTCGTGCCCGTTGCGGCCCCACGCAAAGGCGTCCTGCGCATATAAGCACGCAACAATCGGAATAAACAAAAGAAACTTTTTCATAGCAACAAAATATACGTGATTGGACAGTGTTTTTTCTTTTTCTTCAACAAAGATAATTAAAAGGTTTTAATCAACAAATAAAAAATAACAAATTTATTCACAATGGCAATATATCAGCGCCAAATAGCAAATTACGCATAAATAGCACAGCCAATAATTACAATAAAAGAAAGCATATATGGCAAATTTTCATAAATCGTTATAACGAGACAGGTCCTTTATTTCATGATAAAGCGCTCCCTCAAACAGCCATACCGGTCATCACAAACTGCCGTACTTAAACTACGACACAGCTGTTCAGGGTCGTTTTTTTTCAATAAAAAAGGGAGTCTCAAACCTCCCTGATATCACAAAACAGAAACTTCTCAAATTTTAGACGATGATTTGCCTTCCACAATCTGCGGTTTGAGAGTCACAGTCATACTCTGCATATCCCTGTTGCGGATATGTTTCATCAGCAGGTCGAACGACTCCTGTCCGAACTGCTCTATGGGCTGGCTGATATAGGGCACCGACGTGCGGTACAGTTCGAAAGCCTCGCTGTCGTCGAAACCCACCACCCTGACCTGCTCCGGAACCTTTATGCCAAGGCTGTCGAGCACCTTCAGGCCTGATATGGTCAGTGTGTTGGTCCCGAATACAAACGCCTCAACACCACGACCTACCGCTTCTCCGACAACCTCACGCACCTGCTGCTCGATATTTCGGAAATCGATGCGATGGACTGCAATATTCTCCTCCAGGTCCAGACGGACCATAGCCCGACGATACCCTTCTTCACGTTCAATGGCATTCGAAAGAGGCATGTCGTAACCTATCATCTCGATACGCGAACAGCCGCTGTCCACAAGCGTCGATACGGCCAGTGACAATGCCGCCCTGTTGTCCAGGACAACGGTGCTCACATCTACATTGTCGACGCTGCGGTCCATGAGAACCATCGGTATATGCGAATCTGCCACCGATGCGATGAATTTCTCGGATCCTGCGCACGGTACGATTATCAGACCGTCGATTCCTCTGTCGACAAGTACCTTGACAAGGTTTTCGAGTTTGGCCGCATTCTCGTCCGTCGATCCGAAGATAACGGTATAGTCGTATTTGTACGCGCGGTCCTCGATGCACCGCGCTATGTCGGCAAAAAACTTGTTCGATATGTCCGAAAGCACGACGCCGATGGTATTGGTCTTGCCGCGGCGCAATGTGCGCGCGGCATTGTTGGGGTGATAGTCGAGCCTTTTGGCGATCTCGAGTATGCGGCGCGAAGTCTCTTCGCTGACCTTGTAAAGCCGCTCATCGGGATCCTTGCCCTGATTGCTCATGACAAATGAAACGAGAGCTATCGAAACACCCGCCTCATTCGCAATATCCTTTATCGTCGTCTTTTTCGTCGTCATCGTATCTGTTATGGTTCTATCCCTGTCCGTTTGCAAGTACAAATATAATTAAAAGGTTTTAATTGCGAAAATTTTCAGGCACAGAAGCATCATTAAACGGCAATATTCCGGCATCAGAGTCCGAAACGGCAAGGTTTAGGACCGGTCAGAATATGAAATTCCATATTCCGGACACCACCCGCCACGGCAACGCCACAATATCGCCGGCGGTCTCCAGCATTGCCGGCAATACGAGCCAATGCAGCAGGCTCAGGGCCAACGTCAGCACGCCAAGCGCAAGTGCGGCGATGCAGGCCCCGGCTCCGATACGCAGAAACATCGAAGGCAGCTTCTCGTGCAGGAACCACCACTTCAGGTGCAATATCCGGTACGATCCCCACAGCGCCGCCAACAGATAGAGCCACGGCACGAATGGCCACAGCCATGAGCCCGTCATACCTTCAAGGTCGACCCACGGCGCCACGTACGACACCGAACCGAAATACCATATGTATAACGGCAAAGCCAGCACACTGAGTATGACAAGGGCCAAATGTCCGCCATAGCTCATGTCCGATCGCATCTTGTAGGCAATCTCTACGGCCAGATCCCAGAAAGCCTCGTTCTTGCCGCTCAGGTAGTAGAGGCGTTCGGCGTTACGGTCGGCGTCGTACAGGTTGCGTCTGCGTACCTGGCTGATGGTCCTGGCACGCAGATTCTCGGCATAACCAGTAATCGGCGAACGAGCGGCCGAGACCTTGTCGCTTTCGGTGATATAGAGCGTGTACCGCTCACCGCAGAAGTGATAGTCTATACGGTATACGGGTGTACGCCGCACCTCGACCTCTTCGAACAATATGCGTTCACCCTCTTTTGCCGCAGCATGCGCACGGGAGACCATACCCGAAACCGTACGCCCGACATGCGGGAGCACCGACAGGTCGTCACCGACAGGGCCGCTATCGCTGCCGAAACGGTCGACAAGCGTATAGTCCGACTCCGCGACGATGTCGCGCAAGAGGACGAAATCGTCATCGGGAATATCGACATTGTACCTGCACCATGATGCCGACCTCAACCTGCGGGCTATCTGGCTGTAATAGTAGAGCTGCCTGAAGCCGTCGCATACCGAGCAGGTCACGAACCCGTGGCCCGAGCATGTCGAACACGGGACCTTGCCCAGTCCCGAGCAGGTGTAGCAGTCTACCATGCCGGCCTTGAGAGTCCCCTTTCCACCGCACATGGGGCACTGTTTCATCACACGCACCGTAGCCTTTTTGGTCAGTGTACGCGCACCGTCATATCCTGTAACCACGCGCTGCGTCTCGTACCCGACGACCTGACCCGTACCGCTGCACTTGCTGCAACGGGTATAATTCTGTACACGGCCCGAGCCGTGGCACGTATTGCATGGCTGGGACATGCCCCCGTGGCACGACGGACACTCCGACAGTCCGGTGCCCTTGCAGGAGGTACACTTCTCGACATGCTGTGAGCCTGTCACCAGGTAGTTGGCCTCCGACTCGACGTACCCGTCGGGGCGCGGCAGGGCAAACCGCCAGGCATCGATCTGCGACGGTCCTTCATACTTGAGCGGCGGCAACGGCTGGCTCCTGTATGGGGCGGAGAGTTCCTCGACACGCCGTGCGTCATACTGCGTACGCAGGTCGGAACGGTACATCATCAACCGTACGGCCCGCTCGATACGTATGCCGTCACCCAGATCGGGATATGGATTATGCGGTATGGACTCGGCCCAGTCGTTGATTACGTTGCACACACCTTCGACGAAACCCTTGTTGAGTTCGAGTTCCACATCGTTCAGATACTCCTGTTCATTGTACTTCATGGTTTCGGGCTTTAGGTCAGTGTTTTCCGGTTTCGGCGTCATCGGCATCGACATGCGGCAGCTCCCGCAGGACTTCACGCAACGAATAGAAGAGGTTGCCGCCCTTGCACAGCGGCAGCAGAAGTACGGCAATCAGCACCAGCGGCGCGGCCAATCCCCACCACTGTTCCGGTCCCGACTCGGACAGAAACGTCCGGGCATCGGCTACAAGCGACCGCCACGAAGCCACGCAATTGGCCGGGGCGATCCATTTAAGGTCGGCGTATCTGTCGGCCAAAGGCACCGTTTCACTCCCTTCGGGGAGTTCGATACGCTTTGTGCGGAAATACGGATCGTCGGAGTTTTCTCCCGGAAATTCGAGGTTCGACAAAAACCAGATGACGGCAACGGCTATTGCCACCCACCATTTCCAATTCAATCTTCTCATGTCACAGGTTTCAGAGGTTAATATTCAGGGAAACGTTGCCGTTCAAGGGCAACCGCCGGAAACAAAGGTAAAAAATTTTTCATTGCATACAAAAAATTCTAACCTTTGACATACAATCCGTTGCACGGTTACAAAACAGATTCCGCCCGAAGCTGCAGCCTCGGGCGGAACCCTCACACATATACATCATAGAAACCGTCTCTATCGATAGAGTGCGCCGTAGTTATTGCAGGCGCGGTAATCAGCACCTTCGGGATCCATGCCGAACGCAGCCCAGGCCGACGGACGGAAGATCTTCTCCTCATCGACATTGTGCATGCATACCGGGATACGCAGCATCGACGCCAGCGTTATCAGGTCGGCACCGATATGGCCGTATGTTATGGCACCGTGGTTGGCTCCCCAGTTGTTCATGACGCTGTAGACCGAAGTGAATGCCCCCTTGCCGGTCAGGCGCGGAGCGAACCATGTCGTCGGCCACGACGGATCGGTACGGCGGTCGATATGCTCATAAATCTCGCGGTCGACATCTACGGCCCAACCCTCGGCGATCTGCAGCACGGGACCCTGGCCCTTTATCAGGTTCACACGGCACATGGTTACGGGCATGTCGCCGCGTGTGAGGAATTTCGACGAGAAACCGCCGCCGCGCATGTACTCACGGCCTGCAGGGTGCCATGTCGTGGCGTCGAGGCAGGCCTCGGCTTCGGCTTCGGATATCTCCCAGAACGGCTTCATGACCGGATTGCCGTCGGCATCGCTCATCGCACCCGTGGCGTCGAGAGTCGACGAACCGGAATTAATGAGATGGATAATGCCGTTTGCGGCACGGCCCTTCAGTTCGAGGCCCGTAGCACGCTTGACTGCCTCGGGGCTCCAGAACGTGCGCACGTCCGAGAAGAGCTGCGCCTGATTGGTCAGCAGGTGCATGAAGAGCATCGACACGCCGTTGAGCGTATCATTCTCCGTGGCGAAGGTGAAGGGTTCGCGGATACCGTTCCAGTCGAACGACGAATTGAGAATCGCCTCCGAGAAGTCGCCGTCAGGACGGAAATCGGTCCACTGGCGCTGACCCTGGAAACCGCCGGCAATGGCGTTGTGACCCATGGCCTCCTCCTCGAATCCCATTTCGGCCAGACGCGGGTTGCCGACCATGAGATCGCGGAATATGATGGTCATCTTGACCACATACTCCCACACCTCGTCCTTCTTCTCACGCGAATAGTGCAGGTGTTCGGGATTGAGGTCTTTGCCTTCGTGAGACTTGCAGTACTTCTCTACCCATTTCATGGCACGTTCGAACTCCTCCCTGTCATATATGCCGAGCTCGATGCGGCGGGCGATCTCCGAGCAGTCGACATACTCGTTGCGCATGCCGAGATACTCCTGGAAGAAGTCGGGATTGGGCGTGGAACCCGCAATACCCATAGATACCGAACCGATCGAAAGATAAGACTTGCCGCGCATCTCCATGACGGCGACAGCCGCACGGCCGAAGCGCAGGAGCTTCTCCTCAACATCGGGAGTGATGGAGTTGTCGTCGACCTCCTGCACGTCGCAGCCGTAAATACCGAAAGCCGGCAGGCCCTTCTGGTTATGTCCGGCCAGGGCCGACGCCAGATATACGGCTCCGGGGCGCTGGGTCTTGTTGAAACCCCAGATGGCCTTGGGCATCAACGGATCCATGTCGATGGTCTCGGCGCCGTAGCACCAGCACGGCGTAACCGACAATACGGCACCCACATTGTTCTCGGCGAACTTCTCGGCAGCCATGGCCGCCTCCTTCACGCCGCCGATCGTGCGGTCGGCAATCACGCACTCGACGGGCGTGCCGTCCGAATAGCGAAGCCTGGAGGCATAGAGTTCGGCAACACTGTGCGCCATGCCCATTGTCATCTCCTCGAGAGATTCGCGGATACCGCCGCGGCGTCCGTCGATAATCGGGCGGATACCGATCTTCAAATGTTTGTTTCCCATAATCTTAATCTATTTTGCGTAGTTAATGCCAATAACTTCATATCGTTTCTCGAAATCCTTCAGCCTTTCGAGGAAAGCTCCGTAATCGCCGTTCGTACCCCAGGCCATCTCGCTATAGGCCGTAAGGCGCGGGAACAACAGATATTGCGCATACTCAGGTGTGCGTACATACTCGGTCCACATGTTGGCCTGCACGCCCATTATGTGTGACTGTTCGGCAGCGTCGAGCCCTTCGGGTACGGGATTGAAACAGTAGACCTTCTCCAAAGGTATGCGATGGCGTTTTTCGAGCGGGCCTCGGTCATTATCGAACTGATAATAATCGAAATAGAGATATTTGTTGGGGCACATTATCACGTCATGTCCGCGTTTTGCCGCCTTCATGCCGCCCTCATACCCGCGCCACGACATCACCACCGCACTGCGGTTTATATCGCCGTCGAGTATCTCGTCCCAGCCTATGACCGTTTTACCTTTTTGTCGCAGATATGTCTCCATACGGTTTGTGAACCATGCCTGCAGTTCCGTCTCGTTCTCGAGACCTTCACGCTCCATAAGTTCCTGACAGTGGTGGCAACGCTTCCAGCGAACCTTGGGCGCTTCATCACCGCCGATATGCACATACCGCGAAGGGAAAAGTTCGACAACCTCGTCGAGAATATTCTGCAAAAAGACGAACGTCTCCTCCTTCGGGCAGAAAATATCGTTGAACACACCCCACTTTCCGTCCACTTCGAACGGGCCTCCGGTACACGAATACTGCGGATAGGCCGAGAGCGCCGCCAGCGCATGGCCCGGCATCTCGATTTCGGGGATTACCTCGATGTTGCGTTTGCGGGCAAACTCTACGACCTCGCGCACGTCGTCCCTGGTAAAGAATCCGCCCACCGGCGTATTGTCCCACACACGCGGTTTGACCACGGTCTGCGTGAGCATTGTACGGTCGCGGAATGCACCGACCGAGGTAAGTTTCGGATACCTGTCTATTTCGATGCGCCAGCCCTGGTCATCGGTAAGGTGCCAGTGGAAACGGTTGATCTTGTGCAGGGCCAGAATATCGATATACTGCAGAATGAACTCCTTGTCGAAAAAGTTACGGCAGACATCGAACATGGCGCCGCGATAGGCGAATCTCGGTGCGTCCTTCACAACGACGCACGGGATGCGCCATGCCACGCCTTCGGCCACCTCTGCCGACTCAACCTGCGGAGGCAGCAGCTGCCTGACACTCTGCAGCGCATAGAATACCCCGGCAGGCGTCGAGGCCGTTATGCGGATTTTTTTAGGCGTAACGGTCAGTTCATAACCTTCGGGATTGTCCACCTTCTCCGAAAGGGAACATACGATGTCGCCCTTCGCCGCCACCTGTATATCCATACCAGAGCTGCGGCCGAAACGTTCGGCAAACACCTCGACAGCCTCACGCATCTGCGTATTGTCGGGGTGAAGCTCGAAGGCGTTGCTGCCGTCGAAGACGAAATATCCGGACCGGCACTCCATCGAAACCGGTGCCGGGAAGATCGAAACCTGCTGAGCGAATGCCACTCGCGACACGAGCAGGAGGCAAAATATGACAATGGTTCTTTTCATGGCTAAAAGTTCAGTTTGGTTTCCGTTTTGAATTTGCCGTATTGCGCCGACAGCACGACATCTCCGCCCTGCGTGCCTGTCTTGACAAGGAACGAGGCTATTCCGCCCCTGAACGGGACTACGGCCGAACCGGCAATAGAGGCATCGCCCTCGACCGCGAGAAAGACCTCGCCGCCATTTTCGAAGATTGTCGTTCCGTTGCGGTCGGTCAGATGCACATGTACGAATATCATGTCGTTGCGGCCGAGTTTCACGCCACCCTCGTCACATGCGAGCCGTATGGAGGAGGGCTTTCCGGGCGTACGGACCGTATGCGAAGCCACCTCGCGGCCGCCGACATACCCGCGTGCGGTCAGTTCACCGCGGCGGTCACCCACATATATGCGTGCGATGGTTCCGGCCGGCACCGACCGGCGGTCGAACGAACACCCGCCGATCTCTTCCCCGTCGAGCCAGAACCTCGCCTGCTCGCAGTTGGAGAATACGGTAACCGAATCGCCGCTCTCACGGTCGAAATTCGATGCCACGAATATCATCGGTTCACCGTTCTCACGCAGGGAACGGAAATAGTGACAGGCATATTTGGGCAGGCGTTCGAGGCTCATGACACCCGACGACACCAGGTCGGGGGCAAGTCCGCGGTTATAGTCGAACATGACCCAGTAGCCGTCGGCCATTGCCGGGACGTTGTTGCGGTTGTCCCTGTGCGCCAGGGCTATGTTGTCGACCTGCTGCAGCATGCGCTTCTCGCCGTACTCACGCAGCTGCCGCGAAGTCAGTTCCGGTTTCTGGAACCACCGCGTCTTGTGCTGCATGAAGCCGTCGTCGATGGCATAGAATTCCCAGTCGCCGTATTCCGACACGATCAACGGGGCGTCATACCCTTTCACCGCATGTTTTATACGGTACTGGCGTGCCTCGATATAGATGTCATAACCGTATTTCCAGCCGGCCGTATATCCGTAGCGGGCCGGGTATTCCTCATGGAAAATGTCATTCATGTCCTCGATAAAGCTGCGCGGCATGGCCGTTTCGTTCAACGAAAGTTCCCATGCCAGCACGCACGGGCGGTTGCGGTCGCGGCGTATGAGCTCGCGGGCCGAACGGCGGTGATATTCGGCGAACTCCTCGGACTTGTCGAAGAACTGCCAGCCCGATATGGCGTCGAGCACGAACAGCCCGAGCGAGTCGCAGGCATCGAGGAAGGCCGGCGACTGCGGATAGTGCGACAGTCTCACGTAGTCGAATCCCGACTCCTTGATCTTGACGGCATCACGCCGCTGCGCATTGTCGCTGAGGGCTATGCCCACATATGGATAGCACTGGTGGCGGTTCACTCCACGCAGGAAGGTGGGCCGGCCGTTGACATAGAGCTTGCGGTCGCGTATCTCGATACTGCGTATTCCGACACGGCGGCTCTGTTCGCCGACCTTCCGGTCCCCGGCATACAGGGTCGTCCTCAACGTATAGAGATTCGGCGACGACGGCGACCACAGACGCGGATTCTCCACCTTGAAACCGGTATTCACGTCGGCCACGCCGCCGGCCTCCACCACAGCGGAGCCATCGGCAACAGCCACGACCGCACTTCCGTCAAGAAGTTCGTTCACCACCTTGACCCCTGAACGCCGGCGGGTTCCGTTGGCCACCGACACCTGCACATTGACATCGGCCGACGTATCGCTCACGTTGTCATACGTGACGAATACGCCTCCGGCGGCAGGCCTGCGGTCGAGAAACGGATCGGTGATGCGTATCTCGTCAACAAATTCGAGCCGCACGTTGCGGTACAGACCTCCGTAAAGGAAATAGTCGAGCAGAGCCACCGGTTTGGGGCCCGTTATGTTGCAGTCGCGGTTGTCGAGCCTTACGGCAATGCTGTTTGTTCCCTTGTGCAGATCGTCGGTAATGTCGATCACGATCGGGAGATAGCCTCCGAGATGATGTTCGCGATGCACGCCGTTTATCCATATGTCGGCAATGTTCATGGCTCCCTCGAAAGTGAGCACACAACGTTTGCCGCGCATTGCGGCGTTCAGTCCGAACTCTTTTCTGTACCAGCATATCCCCTGCCACTGGCGCACGACATTGTAATTCTCGTAACGCGGCGTGTGGGGCAGCGTCACGGCCGTCCAGCCGTCACAGGACAACGATGCGGCGGAATAGTCGGCAGCCTCGTCGGCAAACCTGAAACGCCACCCGTCGTTGAAGAGCGGTTGTGCGCCGAGGGTCATAGTCTGCAACAGGAAAAGCAGTGTCAACAAGTGTTTCATGAGGAGAGGTTGTAAAATTTGAAAAAAAGGGGGAGAGGCGGGGACACGCCCCTCCCCTTGCATGATCGGTTACTATTTTTTATTCTACTTTCACGCAACGCACTGGATAACCGGCAGCCTTGGCTCCATTGTTCCATGTGTTGATTCCGGCGCCGGCGCCACGCGCCACCTGGAGATACGAAGCGTTGGCACCCGATGCCGGCGTCGACGACCAGAGGTAGACATACGACGATGTGTTGAGCGACGAGGCATACTGCAGCACGCCGAACGACGTCTGGTTGACACCGGCCGGTTTCGCCGCATCTTTGTAATTACGCATGCCCACACCCGGTATCCATACGGGGAACTTGTCGAACGGGCAGGTTGCGACTGAAGTGGTGGCATTGGCCTCGATCAACGATTTCTCACCGTCGGGATTGTACCACACGCCGTCACGGAGCGTATTGTACTCTGCAAAGAACGACTTGGCCGTTATGTTGAGCGCCTTGTCCAGGTTGCGCTTGTGGTCGGCGGTTTCACCCTCGACTCCGGTCGACGTAGTGCCGAGTACACGGAGATACTCACCGTGCGGCAGTTTCCAGCCTGCGGGGCACGGGTCGTACATGGTCTTCTCGTCGGTTGCGGAGCCTAATTCGGCTTCCGGTTTTGCCGATGCGAAGTCCGACCATATCTTTGTCACTGTATTGCCCTGTATCGACCACGCTCCGTTGATCGAATAGAAGCGTGTAGGATTCAACACACTGTTCTTGGTATCGGTCGCAGCCGAAAGGACCTCGGCATTCTGCGATACGAAATCCGCGGAGTTGTCACCGGCAGGGGCGTACATGAGCGATCCGTCAGGACCCCACAGTTTCACGTTGCCGGGGAACGGGTCCTTGCGGCCATACTGATAGTAGAGGATTCCCGACGACATGTCACGCGCAAGGTCCTCGTCTCCATTGTGGAAGAAACCAACGTTGCGGTCCATCATGGGCGCCATGCCCTCCCATCTGTCGACACGGCCGTTCTCGGGAACCTCGGCATCGGGGTTGTAATCGGTGATCCACAGATGCCAGCTCCACAGATAGCAGCCTTCGGGGCAATCGACCGTGGCACTCTGAGGACGCACGCCGATAACCATGTTGCCGCGCTTGATCTCGGGCATGAGGTTCATTACGATATAATCGTCAACGCCACCCACGGCCCCTGCGGAAGTCGCGATGCTGCAACCGGCACCCTTCCAGTCGAAATCGGCCCAAATGACCTCGGCAACCCATGCCGTAACACCCTCGGCCGAGATGGTGTTGGCCGGCGTATTGCCGTAACCGCTGATCGAGCTGCTCCAATACTTGTTGACCTTGTCGACGGGAATGTACAAGGTCTGCATTCCGTCGGTCGGGTGCACCATGTAGCAGTTCGAACGCTCGACATCGGCAAGGGTGAAATCGGTAACGCTCTCACCCTCGATCGAGAAGCCGTCGACGGTATAGTACCTGCCCGAATGGAGCTCGACCAGAGGCTTGGTGAACGATATCGTGCGGTTCGAGGCATCGGAGAGGGTGAACGTGAAGAAGTCACCCTCGGCAGCCTTGAACTCGGGCATCATCCACACGACCAGCTTGACGGTTTTGGGCGATGTTGCAGTAAGTTTCAGCTCCGGCGAGAACGTAACGGTCATGGCGTCGGCCGAAACGCACTCGTAGCTCTCGTTTCCGAGACCGTCCATCTTCATGCACTTGACGAAATAGCCGCTGCGCGACGACTCGAGGCTCAACGACGTTACGTCCATGTCGGCCGTACCTTCGGGCAGCTGCATGGGGATCTCGAGATAGGCTGTGCGCATGGTCAGCGTCACATGCGAAGCCACCCCGTCGGTGAAACGAAGCGGAGCCGTACCCGTCAGCACGATATTGTTGCGGAGATGGTCCTCGTTGTCGGGGTTGACCGTATATGCCGTCGGGGCAGATACGGTCATGCCCGTTCCCGAAAGGAACGTATAGGATTCGGGCGCATGCAGGACATAATAGTCCGTCCCGTCGGAAAGGTTTTCACCCGGGCCGTTGAAGGCGCCGCTCTGCGTATCGACAATCCCGAGTTCGGCATAGTTCCCGTTGTCGAAGACGGTGATGGCATCACCATCTTCCCAGCTCAGCTTGCGTCCGTTGCCTTCCGCACCCGAGCCGCTCTCACCCACGGATACGCGGGTCGATTCCATGCCGGCATAGACCGTAAAACCTTCATACGGCACATTGCCCGCAAAATCTTCATTCTTCACGCATGAGGCCATCGACACGGCAACGGCCATCAAAATAAAACACGATCTTTTCATGGTCTCCGCTCTTTTAAATCCAATTGTCGATAGTTTCGTCTTCAACATCTTCGAGCGACGAGCCGGACTCGTCTCCGCTGACGGCAAAGCCGCGTTCGGGCATGATACGGTACGTCCCCAACTGCGGGGAAACGTACACGGAAAGATAATTTCGTTTCATAATGCTTAACAGTTCTGTTTGGTTAGTATATGTGTGTTCTGTGTGTTACCTGTTGAGTATGTCCACGGTCCAGTTCTTGTTTTCGGCAATGCCGGCATTGCACGCCCCCGCACCGGGATTGCCCGTAACCCTCAGGTTGACCTTGTCCTCCTTGCGGCTGCGGCGCGGCACCTGCTTGAAAAGCCGGTCGAGAGCATCACCCTGCATCATGTTGTTCTGCAGGTAAAGTCCCGAAATGAAGGGGTGATTGTCGAGTACAAGGCCCGTGATACGGTTGTCGGAGGCTCCCAGACGGCGAAGCTTGTTGTTGTTCGAAACGTCGATGGAGGTCAGTTCGTTCCAGCCGCAATAGAGCTGCTGCAACTCACGTATCTGCGAAACATCAACCGAAGTAAGGCCGTCACGCTCGCACCCCAGGTAGATCAGATCGTCGGCATAGATGCGGACCGTATTGCCAGCCTCTATACGGCCGACGATCTTCGAGCTCTTGGACGAAGTCGGATACGACACCTCGCCACCGCCGAAATCGACCGAGACGGAACTCGTTCCCGATGTCCTGACCTCGAGGAAAAACTCCTCGCCCACGCCGCGGGTCGTGGTCAGTGTCACAACACCGCCGCCGGAACCGTCGCCCTGTACATCGACCGTCCAGTTCTTGGCCACAGCCGCAGCGGTATTGCAGACAAGAGCTCCGGGATTGCCCGATATTCGCAGATTGACATTCTCATCGGGCTTCTTCCGCTGCGCGATCTCGCCGAACATCCGGTCGAGGCTGCGCGAACTCAACGCATTGTTGAGCAGGTAGAGTCCTGTCAGCGACTTGTTGCGGCTCAGGTCGAGCGACGATATGCGGTTGAAGTTCAGGCCGAGCCTTACAAGGCGCGTATTGCCCGACACGTCGATCGACGAGATGGCATTCTTCGATGCATACAGCTGTTGCAGGCCCCTGGCACGGGTCACGTCGATCTCGGTAATGCCGCATGAAGTGCAGTCCAGATAGGTAAGGTCGCTGGAGTAGATCTTCACGGTCGGGCCTGCGACCACACCTGCAATGTCGGTGGTCTTGTCCAGCACCGGATATCGCTGCTGATGGCCGTCTCCCCAATCGACATATACCGCATCGGGATACGACAGGCGCATCTGCATGTTCATGGTCCTGCCCTTTTCGAACGACGTGGTAAAGGTAACGGCCGGACGCTGGCCGTAGCAGGCTATTGCCAGCACCGCAAACAATGCGGTCAATATCTTCGTTTTCATAACTTGTTTTCCCATAAAATCACTACCGTTCCGCGTCCCTGGAGCCGCACGTCACCGCGACGTCCGACGGCCGCATCTCCGAATATGACATTCGGCACGAGCCCTTCGGGTGCCTCGATCCGCACACGACCCTCGGTCTTGCGGTTGTTGGTAACCACCGTAACGTAACGCCCGCCGTTGCACAGCACGCGCATCAACATGCCCGGAGCACGTTTTGCAAAGCCGAACGGCGCGGACTTTTCAGGCAAAATGGATTCGCACAAGGCCGAAAGTTCGTCGGTCGAGTTGCGGTCGAGCGCCGACAGCGCCACCGAAGGCGCTATCCACACGACCTCGCCGGAACCGATACGGTTGCGCAGTGCGCAGACGCCCTCGTCGCCGCGGCCGAACGGTGATGCCCTCTCGGCTGTCGGACGCAAAACAGGTTTCCATCTGAAGCCGCGCACCTCGCCCACACCGTCGAGGACAAACATGTTTTCGCGCTCGCGATAGCGTATATCCTCGAACACACCGCCCAGAAGGCGTTCCATGCTGAACCCGGTCTGCGGGGTACATACCTCATACTCGTCATACAGTCCGCTCAGGCCCTCGCAGACAAGGAACCCGCCGCGCTCGACGAACTTCTCCATGCGCTCCACGACATCGTCGGGCACGCCTATGGCCGACGTCAGGACAACCACGTCACCCTTGCCGCGCTGCTCCCACGGATAGGCCCGCAGATAGCTCATCTGCGGCCTTATGCCGCATTCCGACAGGGCCACATACCACATCATCACCGACTTGACATGCGCATCGGCGTTGAACAGCGGCTCGCCGGCCTTGTGAGCCTGTATATGCAGAAGCAGACGCATGGTCTCGGGGCTTACCAACAGCGTGACATTGTCGGGGCACGGTTCAGAGTCGGCGAAGAAGTCGGCATGGCTCTGCAGGGTCTCGTTCATGGCCCGCGTGACACGCGAACGGTCGGTCTCCTCGCCGCGGAACCCGAACAGGCCCCATTCGCCGGCCTCGATACCCTGACGGCGGTAGTTGAGCGCCCAGTAGATAACCTTGCGCGCTCCGCTGCCTATGCCGGTCCACACCCACTGGGCCAGATCGAGCGAATCGGGACACATGGGCGTGCGCCCGCTGAAGATGTTGTTGCCGCCCTGCAGTTCGCTGACCCAGAAACGGCCGCCGGGCGCATGCGCCTTCAGCATGTCGGAGATGCCGGCAACGGCATATCCGTACTGCTCGCGGTCGAGGAAGCGCAGCTGCCACGATGCATGCATCGAAGCTCCGTATATGTCGAAAATATCGCTGTAGGAGGGCAGGTCATACTGATGCGCCGACTCGAAGACATTCGCCGGATTCATCGTAACGGGCGTCGTCTTGTCATAGAGGCGTATGCAGTCATGGATCCAGCGCAGGTTGAAAGTCAGGAAATCCCGCTGCACCTGATACCAGTCCACGCACGGCACGGGCCAGTAGAAATAGTCGCCCGTAGTCCACAACGGATTGTAGCATATGTCGTCGAAGCTGTCGTAGTCGGTTATCCACGCGCGGTTCACCTCCTCGATCGAGCCGTATTTGGCGGCAGCCCATTCACGCAGGAACTCGGTTGCCAGCGGCGACGTGGCGTCGAAACGCCTCGGCTCGTTCAGCACCCACCAGCAGCCCAAAGCCTTACGGTCGCGGTATCGGGTCACGCACTCCCTGATGTAGTCGGCGGCATGAGCCATCACCCCGCGGTCGGTGAAGAGTTCGTTGAACTGCGGCCGGCCGGCAAACTTGCCGCTGTAAAATACAGGGCCGTGTATCGCGCACAACGTAGGCTCGATGGTGACACCGTATCGTTCGGCGGCATCGAACGCATAGTCGTACAGCGTGAAGTCGAACTTACCGGGAGCGGTCTCGATGTAGTTCCACATGAGGAACAGGCGTGCCGACAACATCTTGTTGTCGGCCGCCAGACGGAACCAGCCATCTATGTCCTCGCGGCTTTGGCCGGGCTCAATCCATATTTCAGCACCTACGTCTATGCGCTTCTGGGAAAAGCCGGCCGTACAGAGCAACGCCAGCAAGGCTGTCAGGCATGTCTTTAAGATTCTCATTCCTCAACTGTTATGGTTTTACGCAGAACAACGCTCTTTTCACCGTTGATATTGATGTTCTTGGCTACGAATGCAATGTTGTACGTTCCCGGTTTGTCATAGGTGTACTCGTAGCTCTTCATGACCACGTCGTTGACACCGCGGATCGGAATCGACTTGTCGGGGCCGAGGTCCATCTCGCCGTTCGAGATCTCGATGGCCTGCGAGATGCCGTAGTCACGCGTATCGTTGGTGGTGTGCTCGCCGCCCCAGCCGTTACGAAGCTGCACGTAGGGAGGCGTGGCGTCGGCGTAGATGGCCGAACGTCCCTCCTGCTTGTTAGGCGTAGAGACAAGCTGCCACCCGAACTGCGGGTGTTCGAGATAGACCGATTCCTCGCCGTTGACAATTGTCTTGAGCGTAAAGTAACGGTAGCGCACAATACCGCCTCCTCCGTAGATCGACTGGTTGAGCGTGGTATAGCGCACGGCAAAAACCATCTTGGTCGTGGACTTGGACTGGTCGATATACTCCGTAATATTGCCCAGACCGGCATATTCGTAGTCGCGGCGGTCGGGATCGGCCACCCTCAAAATTGAGAACTTGTCGGTGATGTCCTTCCAGTCGAATGCGTCCGATTCGATGATGTCGGTAGTCAGCGAACTCATGTCGTCGGGCATCTTCGTCGAAAGCAGTATGCTCGTCTGGTTCTCCTGCGTACCGTCACGGAGCTGGAATTCGAACGACACTCCGTATTCCGGCTTTACAACACGTCCGTTACGGTAGTCGTAGTCGCAGCCGAACTCGCCCGAATAGAACGAGATGATGTCAGGAGTTCCCGTAAACACGAATCTCACCGGTTCGCCGACCCTGATGGTCTCGTTCTCTATCTCAAAACCGAACTCGGGAGCGGCGACATCTTCGAGTTTCTGGCAGGACGGCGCGGAGAGAAGCAGCGCCGCCATGCACAACCATTTGTTTATCGTTTTCATAATCTTTCGCTTGTTTATGGATTTTACTACCAGCCTGTATTCTGCGTAAGTTTGGGATTCAGGCCCATTTCGTAGCTCGGGATCGGCCATACGACATCACGCTCGCTCGCATTGGAGTAGGTGTCGATCGCATGGTTAAGGTCGTTGAACATCGGAGCCGCCTGCGCATCGGCCAGACAGCGCTTCATCTGCTCGACGAAGATGCCCCAACGCACGAGATCGCGTTTGCGCAGGGCCTCGAAACAGAGCTCGCGGGCACGCTCGTTGCGGATCTCGGACTTGAACGAATCGTAATCCATGCCCTCCCAGTCGTAATCGGCATTGGGAGTCAGCGGATCCTCGCCGAAACCGCGGCGGACAACCTGGTTGACGGCATTGTAAGCCTCGACCGTAGGCCCGTGGTTCACCTCGTTGTCGGCCTCGGCAAACATCAGCAGGACATCGGCGTAACGCAGCAACGGGAAGTTGGTCGGCGTATAGCTCTTGTGCTTGGGGAACAATATCTCGTACTCGCGGCGGAACTTGCCGGCATTGCGGTTGAAAATCTGCGTCGACGACCAGTTGACCTTGTCCGGGGCATCGTTGACGGTACTGCCCGACGGGGTCGAATACTTGAACGGCGCGATGGTCAGGTCACGGCGTATGTCGGTCTTGGAGTTGACCGTCTTGTAGAGATCGTACGCGAACTTGGTAGCGTTGATATAGTCGTAGGTATAACCGACATTGTTCTTCTCCGAACTGTTGCGGATACCGTTGGTGCCGCCGACATATCCGCCCAGCTGAGCGTAGAGACCGGTACCGTTGCCGTAGAACTCAACCTCCCAGATACTCTCGCCGATATCGTATATATCCTGGGCGTAGTTGATGAAAATCTGCTGGAAGTCGGGGTTGAGCTTGTGCTTGTTCGACGAAATGACCTCCCATGCATGCCTGCGCGCAAGGGCATAGTCCTCCGTACGGTTGTAGGGTTCGCCCGCAACATAGAGATGCACGCGGGCAAGTATGCCGTGTATGGCCGACTGCGAAACCTTGCCGCCATAGCCCAACTCGTCGATCTGCTTGACATACGGCAAAGCCGCGTTCATGTCGGCGATAATGTGGTCGTAAACCTCGAGTGCCGGGGTGCGGGCTATCTGTATCTCCTCCGGCTTGGCCCCTTCGGTCGGGACGGTGATATAGGGTACGTCGCCCCAGTTCTGGACAAGCAGGAAATAGAAATAGGCACGCAGGAAGAGCGCCTCGCCCTTAATGCGCTGGCGTTCGGACAGCTCGATGTCGATACTCTCCTTGTCCACGTTGGCCAAGAGTATGTTGGCATTGTTGATACCGCGGTAGAGCGTCTGCCAGATGCTCAAAACCTTGATATCGGTGGCCACGACATAGTATTCGCCCAGCGTCTTGGCATCACCGTCACGCTGCTGGTAGCCCTGGTCCGCATCGAGACCGGCACGGCCGATGAAATACGACTTGTAGAGATTGCCGCTCGCAAGTTCGGAATATATTCCGTTCAGTGCGGCCTGCAGGTCCTCCTCCGTATTGTAGTATTCGTCGTTGTTCACGAAGTCCTGCGGCTCGAGATCGAGGAAGTTGCAGCCGGAAAGGATCAGGAGCGACAACGAAACAAACATATATCTTATAATTCTCATAATCATAGTCTTTTATTGGTTAGAATGTCGCCTTGACGCCAAAAACGAACGTTCTGGCACGCGGATAGGCCGAATAGTCGAATCCGGGAGTAAGAGCCGTGTTGCGTACCGAAACCTCGGGATCCATGCCGCTGTACTTGGTCCATACCCAAAGGTTCTGTCCCGATACATACACGCTCAGGTTCTGCATCTTCAGAGCCTTGCATATCTTCGACGGGAACGTATAGGTGATGTTGGCGTTCGCCAGACGCAGGAACGATCCGTCCTCGAGCGTACGCGAACTGTAATAGCCCGTAGGCCCTGCTCCTCCCGCACGGAAGAGTTTGCTGTCGGGGTTGTCCTCGGTCCAACGGTCGGCATAGCTCTTGAACTGGTTGAGCAGCGGACGGTTGGTGACGTTTCCTTCGAGATATATGCGGTTGGCGTTCATGATGTCGTTGCCGTAGCTCCACTGCAGCAGGAACGACACGCTGACCGGACCGATGGTGAACTCGTTATTGAAACCGCCGATATGGATCGGGGTGGCACGGCCGATGACCACGACGTCCTTGTCGGTGATGGTACCGTCACCGTTGACGTCACGGTACTTGATGTCGCCGGGACGTATGGTCGAACGCGACGAACCGTTGGCCGCAACATCGGAACGCAGCACGTAGTCGTCGCCGACACGGTCAAAATCATCGTAGGTATATACGCCCTCCCAGATGAGGCCTATGAACTGGCCGATCGACTGTCCGACCTGTGCCAGATAGAGATTGGTCTTCGACATGTCCCAACCGGACGATATGGACGACAGCAGGCGCGACTCGCCGTCGTTGAGCGACAATATCTTGTTCTTGTTGAACGAGATGTTGAAATCGCTGCGCCACTTGAAGATGCGTGTGTCGACATTGACCGTCGAGAGCGTGAACTCCCAACCGCGGTTGCGTATGGCGCCCACATTCTTGTAGACCTTGCTGAAACCGGTCGTATAGGGGAGGTCGGCATTGAGCAGCAGGTCACGCGTATGTTTGTTGTAGTAGTCCACCGTGATGTTCAGACGGCTGTTGAAGAACGAGAGGTCGATACCGGCGTCAAACTGTGCGGTAGTCTCCCATTTAAGGTCGGGATTGCCGATCGACGTGGTACGTATTCCGAATTCCGGAGTACCGTTGTTGTAGGAGTAATAATACGTATAGTTGGTTCCCATCTGCTCGAAACGGCCGAAATCGGAAATCCGGTCGTTACCGGTAAGACCGTAGCTCACACGCAGTTTGGCATTGTCGAGGAAGTGCCAGTTCTCAAGGAACTTCTCCTCGGATATGCGCCATGCAAAGGCCGCCGACGGGAAATAACCCCAGCGGTTCTGCTTCGAGAACTTGCTCGAGCCGTCGGCACGGAACGATGCCGTAAGCAGATAGCGGTCGTCATAGTTGTAGGTCACGCGGCCCAGGTACGACATCAGACGGTTTTCGCTGATGCTCGTCTTGTTCGCTCCGGGAGTACCGGTATCGATACCGCTGATGCCGAGATCCTCGATGGGTATCTGCTCGCCGGTAAGCTCATATATCTCGTTCTGGTTGGCCTGAAGCGTCCAGCCCACGAGTGCCGTTATCGAATGGTTTCCGATCTTCTTCTTGTAGTTGAGCGTATTCTCGTTGAGAAGGCTCCGCGCCTGACGGAAATTGACGGATCCGTTCACGCCCTTGGTATTGCTGGCCGAAGCCGACGAACCGCGCGACGTCGTGGAGTTGTAGAACGACGACTCCTTCCATGTACGGTCGTACACGCCGCCCTTGACAATAAGTTCGAGATCCTTGTATATCTTGATCAGGATATTGGCGTTTCCGCGAATATACTGGCCCTTCTTCACGCGGATACTGTTGCGCACATCGAGCACGGGATTGAAACGCTCGTCCATGGCACCCTCGTCGACGGGCTCGTCCATGATGTTGTAATCGTCGCTCGGGAAGACCGGACGGTAACCCCACGTACGGTACATCAGATAGCCCGAATAGGTCTGCGTCGTACTTGCGCTCTGCGAGGCTATGTCTCCATAGGACTTGTCGTTGGAGTATTCGCCGGCAACATTGAAACGCAGCCAGCGGTTGAACGTGTGGTTCACATATACCCTGCCCCTGATACGCTCATAACCGCTGTAACGGATAATACCGTCATGGTTGGTATAGTTGGCCGAAATAGAGAACTTGGTCTTCTGCGTACCTCCGTTTATCGAGAGCGAGTGGCTGTGGATAACGGCCGTACGCATAAGTGCATCCTGCCAGTCTATGGGCTCGACGTCCTTGTAATAATCCAGCGTGCGGCCGTCATAGAGATACGCACGCTCGGTCTCGGCCTTGTTGATCTCGTACTGGTACTTGACGAACTCGTAGGGGCTCATCAGCTCCATCTTGTTCGACGGCGACTGCACGCCGACATATCCGTCGTACGATATCGAAGTACGGCCGACCTTTCCGTCGTTGGTCTCGATGATGATGACGCCGTTGGCTCCGCGCGAACCATAGATCGCAGTGGCCGAAGCATCCTTGAGAACGGTCAGCGACTTGATGTCCTGGGCATTCATCGACGAAGGGCTGAAACCTTCGATCGGGAAGCCGTCCACGACATAAAGGGGAGCGTTGCTTTGCGTGATCGAGTTGCCGCCTCGGATAACGATGTTCATCTCCTCGCCGGGCTGTCCGTCCGAACTGGTTATCGAGACACCGGCTATACGGCCTGCAAGCGCCTGCTCGAAAGACGCCACGGGCGACTGCTGCAGATCCGAGACTTTGGCTACCGATACTGCTCCGGTAAGGTCCTTGCGGCGCTGCGTTCCGTATCCGACGACTACCACGTCCTCGATCATTTTGGTATCCTCCTCAAGGACAAGGTTGTAGTTGGTACGCGAATCCACTACCGTAGCCAGCGTAACGTATCCGAGGCAGCTGACCTCGATGGTCACGCCCTGCGGTGCCGTAATCCGGAATTTACCTTGTGAATCGGTCACAACGGCAACATTCGATTTCATGTCGCGCACGACCGCTCCGATCACCGGCTCGGAATTCGAAGCCGACAGGACCGTACCTGTAATGACATTGGGCTGGGAGTAACCGTCCCAAATCGCCGAGAACAGCAATATCAGGACAAACATACAGCCCGCAATCGGTTTAGAGTAAAAATTCTTCATGGGTTCTGTGTTGGTTTATGGTTATCGGTTATCTGTTCTGAAAGGGAATGCCGGCACACCTTCGCTGTCAAACAAGGTTGCCGTGGAGTCGTTGCTGAAAGCATATCTGACATATTTCGGCGAGGGAACCTCGTCGCTGCTGACTCTGACGGTTTTGCCGTCGGCCACAGCACGGGCCGGCCGGAACTCTCCGTCAGCACCCGCAACCTCGAAGCCGCTGCGGCCGTCTGCCGGCCTTAAGACCAGCTCCCCGGCGACATTGCCGAACTCCACCACGACGGCACCGTCGGAAACGGTTGCCGATACGAACTCAGGGAAGGTACACCGCAGGTCGCGGCCGTAATTCTCATGCAGAGCCACGGCCGCCAGACGCTCGCCTACTTCACGTTTTTTGGGAGGGTGTATGCAGGAGGGCGTACCGAGATCGGCCGCACATATTATCGCCGTATGCGGCGTGGAGGCCACGACACGGTGCTGTGCCTCACGCAGGAATGCGGCGTCGCGCGCCGGGGTTTTCTTGTAGTTGTAGGGCGCTATCTCGACCATGTAGAACGGCATTGAGGCATTTCCCGACAACTCGCGCCACTGTCCGATCATGGCCGGCAGCATGCGCGCATAGAGATCGGGCGTATAGATGTTGTTCTCACCCTGGTACCATATGGCACCCGCCACAGTGTACCTTATCGAGGGATAGAGCATCGAGTTGTAGATGCCGCACTGCTCGCGCTGCGGCGCCTTGGCGCTCAGGTCGATCGGGCGCAACTGCACCTCGGGGAACGTCGACAGCAGTTCGCGGCTCACCCATGCCTGCACGTTCGACCCGCCCATGCTGATGTTGATCATGCCGACAGGGACTTTCAGCTCCTCATTGAGCTTTCGGGCAAAAATGTAGCCCACGGCACTGAAATCGGCCACCGTAGCCGGCGACGCCGACTGCCACGAACCGCCCTTGACGTCGCGCTGCGGCTTGCTGTCGATCTTCTTGGCAACGGTGAACATGCGCACGGTCCGGAAGGAGCCGGCCGATGCCACGATCCCGGCCGAATTCTCGACCGGCTGGTCACGGAAGCCCTTGACCGGCATCGACATGTTCGACTGTCCGGCACATATCCACACCTCGCCGAAGAGGATATCGCCGACGGTTATGCGTTCCCCGCGCGACGAGACCGTCATCTCATGCGGTTCGGTATCCGTACCGGTGGCAAGCATGCACTCCCAGTACCCGTCGGAATCGCTGCGGCATACCACGGCCCCGGTCCAGTCGGCAGATATACGCACCTTGGAATCGGGTGCCGCCCAGCCCCAGACCTTCACGTCGGAACCGCGCTGAAGGACCATGCCGTCGGAGACCAGACGCGGCAAACTGAGCTGAGCCATTGCGCATGTCGCCACGGCCAATACGGACAGCATGGTCAGAATCAATCTTTTCATAACTTCATTCATCAGTTTTGTGCAACCGTCTCGTTCACGAGGCTACGGAACGACGGTATACGGTGAAACGTAAGGTAGTTGGCGTCATGGGCCGAGGCAGCACCTCCCTCTTCGTCATCGAATGCGGTGCGCGATACGAAGACAATGTCTTCGCCGTACACGACCCAGTCCACATACTGGAAAGCATGTTTCTTGATTTCGGGGTGGTAAAGCACCTGTTTGTGCATGGTCCACTCCCGCAGGTCGGCCGAACTCATCAGCGTAAGCGAGTTGCGCACGCTGGCCGGGTATTCCGAGGCGAAGTCCGGCAGGACATCGTTGGCCAGTGTCCAGTAACGCCCGCTGCGGGCATCGTAACGTATGGTGAACTTCTTGGCGCCGCCGGCAAAGGGCACATAATCCGACTCGGAGAAAGAGATCTCACGGCCATCGTCCGAAACATGGAGTATGGCCGCCTGCTCCGGAGTGCCGGGCCATACATGCACGCGCATGATGTCCAGAATATCTCCGTCGGGACCCACAACGGCATTGCCTTCGAGCCAGCCGCGCATCTCGCCGCCGAGATGCTGCTGATCCGCCGGCAAGGTATTCGTCATGGTCCAGCTGTCGGCTCGGAGAAGATCCTTGTCCAGGTCGGCGCTTATCATGAGGGCGCCGTAACGTATCGGCAGGTCGGACGCGATGGCATTGGCATTCTCCATGGCCCGCCATATGCGGCATTTGCCGATGACGACAGGTGTCGGCGCCGTATGGTACGCCCCCACGAACAACAGTCCGCTGTTGCGGTCGGCAGGCGTCGTCCACGTGTACCCGTGGTCGGTCGACTTCATTATCACGATATTCCCGTGGCCGCTCGCAACACCGAGCGCATAAAGCGTATCGTTCAGGAAAAAGAGATTGGCCCAGAAAAGCCCGTCGATGACTGCCGTACGGGTCCAGGTCGCACCGCGGTCGGTCGAACGGAAGATATAGGTAGTACGCCCGCGCGAAGTCAGGGGTGCATTCTCGCCGAAGAGATCGTGCGAGGCCACATAGTCCCCGTCGGGAGCCACGGCTATGGACGGCGAGCCGACATAACAGCCTTCGGACTTGGGCAGATGGCTTATCACCACCCCCGGCACCTCCGCAGTTTCGCTTCCGGTACGTGTGGCATCTCCGGCATCGTGCAGGGCCAGGGCATCACATGCCGCCAGAGCCGACACACATGCCGCCATGACGATATGTCTGAACGCACGCAGTTTCATCGGGCCGAATCCTTATATTGTCGGAAATTCTCTATCCTGTGGAAAGTCAAATAGTTTGCATTGTGGTAGTCGGCCGCGCCGCCTTCGCTGTCATCGAAAGCCGTACGCGACACGAACACGATATCGTCACCGTCGAACAACCAGTCGGCATACTGGAATCCGTGATGTTTCGTATCGGGGTGGTAGAGCACGCATTGGCGCAGGGTCCACGTCCGCAAATCGGGAGATGTCATAAGCGACAGGCTGTTGCGCACGGCCGACGGATACTCGCCGACATGTTCCGGGCGGATATCGTTTGTAAGGGTCCAATAGAGTTGCGACTCCCCGTCGAAACGTATGGTGAACTTCTTCGAGCCTCCGGCAAACGGCACGAAATCGGACTCCGGATCGAAACTTACAGTCGACCCGTCATCTGAAACCCGGGCAATGAGAACATGCTCGACGGCTCCGGGCCATACATGAATGCGGAGAACGTCAACGACATGACCGTCGCGGTCAACAACGGCATTTCCCTCGAGCCAGCCCTTGCATTCGCCGTCGATGTACGAGCTCTTCGAGGTAATGTAGTTGGTCATCTTCCACGATGACGCGTCGAGCAGGTCCGATCCCTCGGGGGCGCTTATCATCAGGGCCCCGTAACGGTCGGGCGTCTTGGACTGCACGGCATCGGCATACTCGAACGCACGCCATATGCGTCCCCGGGCCACCGCCACCGGAGTAGGCGCCGTGTGGTATGCTCCGCGGAAGAGCAGGCCGTGCTTCTCGTCCGTCGGCACGGTCCACGTTGCCCCGTCATCATCGGAACGGCGTATGACTATGTTGCCATGCCCCTTCTCGACTCCCATAAGGTAGAGGGTGCGGCCGACGTAGAAGAGATTGGACCAGTACTGGCCCGAAACAACTGCCGTCTTCCGCCACGTAAGGCCCCTGTCGTCCGAACGGTACACGGTCGTGACCTTGTGCCCGTCGACATCGGCCTGCTTGCCGAAAAAGTCATGCGAAACGACATATACGCCATCGGGCGAGATGGCAATCGAAGGAGAACCGATATACTTTACCTCGCTCTTGGGCGTATGCGCGATCACGACACCCTCGGGAGTCTGCGCCCGCAATCCGAAAATGCCTCCGGACATGAGCAACGCAAGCGTCAATATGATATAAAAGCGTCTCATTCGTAAAGCTCGTTTGTGCAACTCCTGAAATCGGATATGCGGTCGAAAGTCATGTAGTTGGCATTGTGATAATTGCACGCGGGAGTGCCGTCGGGCTCCTCGAAAGCGGTGCGCACGACATAGATGATATCGTCGCCGTCGAACGTCCAGTCGACATATTGGAACCCGTGCTTGACGACGTCGGGGTGCGACACGAGCAGCCGGTGCATGGTCCATGTCTCAAGATCCTTCGACGAGGCCAGAACCAGACGGTTGCGTACACGGTCGGGATAGAGTCCCTCGCCGTCCGCTCCGACATAGTTGACGATGCTCCAATAAAGTCCGCTCGCGGCATCGTAGCGTATGGTGAACTTTTTCGAGCCGCCGTTCATGGGATAAAGCCCGTCGAACGACATCTTGCGGCCCTTGCGGTCGGATTTCAATACGGCGCAATACTCCTCGGCCGAACGCCCAACATGGACGCGCAGCACATCGGCCACGCTGCCGTCGGCACATGCCACCGCGTTGCCTTCGAGCCACCCCTTGAACCCGCCGTCGAGCCATGTCATGTCGGGATAGAAGTTTTCCGAACGCGTCCAGTTGCCGGCATCGAGCAGATCGCTGCCAACAGGCGCCGACAACATTACGGCACTGTATCGTTCGGGCCACTTTATGCTCTTGCCGGTGGCGTACTCGACGGCACGCCATACACGCCCGCCGGCTATGGCTACGGGTGTGGGCGCGGTATGGTATTCACCCTCGACCAGAAGGCCGTTGCGCCGGTCGCTCGGTACGCTCCAGTTCACGCCACCGTCGGTCGAACGACGTATGACCACGTTGCCGTGGGCCTTGTTCGTTCCGATAAGGTAGAGCGCTCCGCCATTCACGAAGAGTGTAGACCAGAAAGCGCCTTCGATTCGGGCGATCTTGTTCCACGTCGCACCGCGGTCGGTCGAGCGGAATATGAACGTTATGGCCGACTTGTATTCGGCCGACTTGGGACCGAACTCGTCGTGGGACGCCACATAAGAGCCGTCGGGCAGAACCGCGATGCTCGGAGAACCTATGTATTTGCCGCAATCGGCCGGACAATGCGCGACCACTACCCCCGGAGGAGTCGGGACGCCCTGTGCATGAAGCGCACAGGCGGCAAGAAGGGCAAACATGAATACAAACAACCTGCGCATGGACTTATTCTTTATACGGGATTTTGACTACTATCTTCTTTACACGTGCGGTGTCGCCGACCTTCATGCACGGGCGGTGACCCTCGCCCGGGAAGAAGACGAAGAACCGCGACGGGTCGGCATTGAGCGGACGGCTGTCGCCGGCTTCGAAAAACTCGATATCCTTCGCCGGGTCATAAGGCACAACCTCCTGCCTTGCCGCATCGGCCGCAGCCAGGTCGATGCGCTCGCACCCCTCGGCCACATACTGTATGTCTATATACTTGCGGTGAGCCTCGAAAAGGGCCGAGTCCTTGGTCGTATAATATGAAACCGTAGCGAAAAGACCATTGTCGTCCAGTTCGTAGGTCCCTTCGGCCAGGGAGGCAAGGTCCTTGCGGGAGAGGAATTCAAACGCCTTTTTCCACACTTCGGGCGAAAGCCTGTTCTGCTCGGCGAAGGCACGCCGGTCAACCGACGCGTCCGCCTCGAACGGCAAGGCCGTAAACCACTCCGACTCCGAGCACCACTTCTCGACATCGGCGTCGGACATCTTGCCGGCACCGGCATTGCCGCATGCCGCCATCATCAATACCGTCATGATTGCTGTCAGGATTTTCATACGTTCTGCACCTTGTTTTTATCCTTGTTGAAGAGAACCGTAAGCAGGAACCCGACGAGGAATATCACCGTCGTACCGACGACTATCGTCAGGTAGGTATGCAGCGGGCAGCGGAACTCATAGAAAGGCGAGCCTTCGTTGATCAGAGGCGACAGGCTCATGTAGGCTATCGACAACAGGCCCAGCACCACAGCCGTAACGGCATGTGCACGCTTCACGTTGCGGCAGACAAGACCCAGCAGGAACAGTCCCAACATTCCGCCGCTGAAGATCGACGCCAGCTTCCACCATGCGTCCAGGACACCGTCGACCTTCATCATGAGCAAGCCCACGACGATACCTATGGCCCCTACCGCAAACGACGCCGCGTAGAGCACCGTCATGCTCTTGCGGTCCGAAATGTCGCGCTTCGACAGGCGCTTGACGAAGTCGGTCAGGACGATGGTCGCCGACGAGTTGATGCTCGTGGCCACGGTGCTCATGCCGGCAGAGAAGAGCGAGGCGATGACAAGTCCCGTAACTCCGGTCGGCAATCCATGGACGATAAAGTAAGGGAAGACCTTGTCGGCAGCCGTACCCGCAGGCAGCAGGTCGGGACGTGCCGTATAGTAGGCGAAGAGCGCCGTTCCGATATAGACGAACACCAGCGAGACCGGAATGTAGAGCAAACCGCCGAAAAGGGTCGACTTCACGGCCTCGGCCGTAGATTTGGTCGTCATGTAGCGCTGCACGTAGTTCTGGTCGATGCCGTAGTTCTGCATGTTGACGAAGAGTCCGTATATCAGCACCACCCAGAAGGTCGGCTCCGTAAGGCTCGCACCGAAGCTTCCCAGCGAGAACTTGCCGTTGGCCGATGCGATCTCGAAGAGTTGCGAAGGGCCTTCGGGCATCGAGAAGGTCAGGATCAGGGCGCAGGCCACGGCACCGAGTATCAGGATTATGCCCTGAATGGCATCGGTCCATACCACTGCGGCTATACCTCCCAGCAGCGTATAGAGCAGCGTGGCTATGCCGGTCCATATTATGATGGTCTGAATATCCCAGCCGAACATGGTGCTTATGGGCAGCGCCAGAAGGAGCAGAATGGAACCCACACGCGCCAGTTGCGTCAGCAGATAGCATATGGCCACATAGCAGCGTGCCCAATAGCCGAAGCGCATCTCAAGATAGTGATAGGCCGACACGCTGTTCATGCCACGGTACAAAGGTATGAAGACCTTGGCCGCGAGCCATGTGGCTATCGGGATCGAAAGGCTGAAGACAAACGGGTTCCAGTTGCCCTTGTAGGCGTCGCCCGGCAGGCCGAGGAAACTGATGCTGCTGACGAACGTCGCAAAGATGGACATGCCGACCACCCATGCGGGAAGTCCTCCGTCGGCCGCCGTAAAGGCCGAGGCCCCCTTGCGGCTCTTGAAGAAGAAGCTGCAGCCGAATAGCGCAACTCCTCCCACAAAAAGGAAAAATACGATGTAGTCAAGTATGGTTATCTCCATTGCTGATCAGTAGTTTCAGGTTTGAAATCAGAAGTTTTCGGGTTTGCACTCGACACCCAGTTCCTCAAGGGCCGTACGGATACGGGCACGCTCCTCGGAGCGGAACTTGCGGTAGGGATACGAGAGGTAATCGTCGCAGATGCCCAGAAGCGAAAGTGCACACTTGACACCCTTCAGGTAGCTCGAACCGTATTTGCCAACGGTATAGATCGACGTGCTGATCTGCATGATGCGTTTCTGCAGTTCACGTACACGCCCGATGTCGTGAGCACGTGCAGCATCGTACATGCCGACGTAAAGTTCGGGGAAGATGTTGGCGCCGCCGTTAACTCCGCCGTCGGCACCCATCAGCACGCACTCGCCGGTAAGCTCTTCGGGGCCCACGAGCAACGCGAAATCGGGTTTGTCGCGCAGGAGGTAAAGCAGTGTCTGGAAATAGGTCATGTTTGCCGAGCTGTCCTTCAGGCCGACGATATTGGGGTGTGAGGCCAGAGCCACGACAGTCTTCGGATCGAAGAACACCTTGACATGCGACGGCATGTTGTAGAGATAGAGCGGCAGCGGCAGGGCATCGGCCAGGGCCGTATAATATTCGATGAGCTCCTGCTGCGAAGGTGCGAAATAGTAAGGCGGCGCCGATACCACGGCAACGGCACCACAGCGCTTCGCATGTTCGGCCAGCTTGATGCTCTCGTCCATCGAGGTGTCGGTGATACCGACGATTACCGGAACGCGGCCGGCTACCTGACGGCAGACAAGTTCCACGAAATCGTAACGGCACTTGTACGAAAGGCTCTGTGCCTCGCCGGTCGTACCCAGCAGGAAGAGTCCGTGTACGCCTCCGGCGATCATGTGTTCGGTCAAACGTGCCGCTCCCTCGATGTCGATCGTATCATCACCCTTGAGCGGCGTAATCATCGGCGGTATGATACCATGCAGTTTTTCCATAATATGCAATACTTATTATTTTTCACGATTGTTTTTCAAGAGATAGAAATGGCCGTCCTCGGCTCCGAGCAGGAGGTCGAACACACCGTCGCCGTCCCAGTCGACGGGCGTGGGCGAAGTGGTATGGCCCGCAAGCACTACGTCGCTTACCGGTCCCATGTACTCGAACCACACGTCGTCACCCTCCTGTTTCACGTTCTCGAAGAGCACGGCGCTGGCTCCGTCTACCACCAAGTCGAGACGTCCGTCACCGTTCCAGTCGACGAAACATATCTTGCGGCGTCCCGACTGGCCGGCCTCAAGAGCGTTGAGTCTCAGCACGCCGGCCGAGGCATCGGCAACACCCTTGCGGTTGTGGTAGACCGAGCAGTTGGTCGCATGGAATATGCGGCGGCCGGGCTTGAGCATCAGACGGCCGTCGTCCGTACGGAAACGCTCGAAGTAACACGGATAACCCTCGTGGTCGAGCACGATTAAATCATTTAAACCGTCCTTGTTCCAGTCAATTACGACAGGAGTAGTACGCCATTGCGTAACCAGCGTGCCCTTTTCGGGATTCCACCAGTTCCACGCAGGCTTGGGCGCTTCGCCCTCCCACGCTACCTCGACGGGGCGCGCAGGCTCGAGTTCGAGAATATCCTTGCCTCCGGCATTGCGGAACCACTCTATGCGTCCCCAGATGGAGTTGATGACAATATCCTTGCGACCGTCACCGTCCCAGTCGGCAACCGTCAGCACGGTATAGCCCCACTTCTCCTCGGCCGGGCCCTGTATCGAGCCATTATAGCCAGCCTGTATGCGTACGGGCTTGCCGCCGACCTTGAAGAGCTGCGGTTCGGCCCACACGGGATTCTCTCCGCCCGACAGGTTGCGTATGAACGCTATCTCGCCTGCGGAGTTGCCTGCAACGATATCATCGAGGCCGTCACCGTCCCAATCCACCACCCACGGGGTCGAGAGGGCTCCGAACTTGACGAGATCGGCCTTCTGACGGAAATAGGCCGGCGATTCGAACTGAGGCATGCCGCGACGGACCTTGCCCGTATTGCGCACGAGAGCCACTCGGCCGTCCTCATCGCCTATCACCAGGTCGGGACTGCCGTCACCGTCGAAATCATAGACCACCGGGACGATCATCTCGAGATGCATGCGGATCTCGCCGTCGCGGTTCGACAGACGCCGTCCGGCAGCGAAATGCGGCTGCGTGCGCGTACCCGTATTCTCAAACCACGTAAGGCCGTCGAGGAACTCGCCGCAGATGATATCCAGGTCTCCGTCACCGTCGAAATCGGCCACGCACGGGTTGGGCGCACCATACACGTCGATAGCCTTGCCGCCGGCCTCGATACGGCCGCGGTTGACATACCGGCCGTCGACATTCTCCAGAAGATGCACATAGCCGTGCAACGGACCCCGCGTCCAACGGCCCTCGGAATCGAAGGCGTTGTCCCAACCGTAATCGTCCCACGTATCGATACCGACGATTATGTCGCGGTCACCGTCACCGTCCCAGTCGACATAGCTCCACATGTTGCTGCGCGAACGCTTGATGCCGTTGTCGAGACGCTCTCCCTCATATTCGATCTTCTCCTTTCGGGCATAGGGGGCCTTGAAGAAATCGGGATACTCTGCGCCCTTCGACATTACATACGAACGACCGTCGACCTGCGACAACTTTATGTTGTTCAGGCCCCGGTCGCTTATCTTGACCGCGCGGTCGAAAAGGGGTTCGTTCTGCGTGCCGATATTTATAAATAGGTAAAGACCCTTGTATGGCTTGTCGGGACAGGAGACTACCAGATCCGTAAGCCCGTCGCCGTTCCAGTCTGTCGGCAGAGGAATACCCCACAAACCGACACCGAGGTCGACTGTCAGATCGGGATTGTTGTACTTCAGGGCGATACGCTCACGTTCAGTCCCTTCTCCGGCAGTTGCAATCTGCGCTGACGCAATGGCCAGAATGGCCACGATGATTCTGAATGACAATAAGGCAGGTTTCATTTAAAGTCAGTTATAAATTTCGGGTTGCAATTTGCAATCTACGGTAAAATCATTTACCTTTGCAAAGGTAATTAAATCGTTTTAATAAACAAACTATTCCATATAAAAATTTTTCCGGTACCGGAATACAACCAACCAAAAGCACCCCACCATGGAGAGATCTGAAAGAAACTTTGTCATAGGCATGGATTTCGGAAGCGACTCGGTCCGTTGCCTGATAGTGGACGCAAACGACGGCCGCGAGGCGGCTTCGGCCGTGAAGGCCTACCCCCGCTGGGCGAAAGGGCTCTACTGCAACCCGGCCGAAAACAGATACCGCCAGCACCCGCTCGACTATATCGAGGCATTCGAAGCGGCACTCGGCGAAGCGCTCGGACAATGCGATGAAGATGTACGCAGCAACATACGCGGCATATCGTTCGACACGACAGCCTCGACACCGGCGCTGACCGACAAGAACGGCACGCCGCTGGCACTGCTGCCCGAATATGCCGAGAACCCGAATGCCATGTTCGTCCTGTGGAAAGACCATACGGCCATCGACGAAGCCGACGAGATAAACCGCGTGGCACGCCGCTGGCCCGTGGACTATACGCGTTACAGCGGAGGCATCTACTCGTGCGAATGGGCATGGGCAAAGATGCTCCACTGCCTGAAGAGCGACATCTCGCTGCTCGGCAAGGCATATTCGTGGGTCGAGCACTGCGACTGGATAAGCGCCCTGCTTACCGGCGACACGACTCCCGAACATATAGCCCGAAGCCGATGCGTCGCCGGCCACAAGGCCATGTGGCACAGCGAATGGGGAGGACTGCCACCCGAAGAGTTCCTGATGGAGGTAGACCCGTTGTACAGTGTATTCGGATCACACCTCTACACCGAGACGCTCACGGCCGACAAACCGGCCGGCCGCCTGTCTGCCGAATGGGCCGCACGCCTCGGATTGCCCGAAGGCATAGCCGTCGGAATAGGCGCAATCGACTGCCATATGGGAGCCGTCGGTGCCGGCATCAAGGAGGGAACGCTCGTAAAGGTCATGGGCACATCGACATGCGACGTGGCCGTAGCCGCACCCTCCAGGGTCGGAGAACATGCCGTACGCGGAATATGCGGACAGGTAGACGGTTCGGTGCTGCCCGGAATGATCGGTTTCGAGGCCGGACAGGCCGCATTCGGCGACATCTACGCATGGTTCCGCCGTCTGATGGAATGGCCGCTGAAACATCTGACCGACGCCGACTCCCCGCTCTGCGACCGCATACTCGCAGCACTTACCGAAGAGGCCGAAAGGCTGCCGCTGACGGCCGACGACATTATCGCAACCGACTGGTTCAACGGACGCCGCACCCCCGACGCCGACCCGCGCGCCAAAGGGACGATTACGGGTCTCACCCTCGCAACAACGGCACCGCAGATATTCAAGGCCCTGGTCGAAGCCACGGCTTTCGGTTCGCGCGCCATAAACGAGCGGCTGAAGGAGGAGGGCGTAGCCATCGACGAGATCATTGCCGTCGGCGGCATATCCAAAAAATCGAGGTTCGTTATGCAGACCATGTGCGACGTGATCGGCAAGCCCATAAAGGTGGTGAAAAGCGAGCAGGCCTGCGCTCTCGGCGCGGCAATGTATGCCGCCGTGGTATCGGGCCTCTATCCCGACATAACGGCCGCACAGGAGGCCATGTGCTCGGGCTTCTCGGACGAGTACCGACCGGATCCCGAACGTGGCAGGATCTACGACAGGCTCTATGCACGCTATCTTGACACCGGAGGCAGGAGCGGCGAAGAGCGATAAAGACAAAAACGACGGGCGGCAGAGATCTCTGCCGCCCGTTCCACAACTAAACCAATAACACCTGAATTACTCAAGGTATTCCCACGTATAATAGTAGTTCTCTTCGTAATCTGCACCCTTCTTGATCTCCTTGATCACGCAGCCCTTGCTGTCGAACTCATATTCGAGGCTCGAAGGCGAGTTCGAGTAGTCCCAACCGTTTGCCGAGCAGAGGTACTTCGTTGCCTTTCCGAAGAAACCGAGCTCCTGGAGCCAGCGGCTTGCACCCTTCTCCACATAGATCGTATAAACACCTGCGAGGTTCTTCGTGCTCGTATAGGTGTGCTCCTTCCAGCACTCCTCGGCAGTGCCGTCCTCGTCGCGGTCCTCGAACTTAGACCACTTGAGAATACAGCCGTCCTCAACTACGGCATTGGCACATACCTCGCCGTTCTTCTTGATCTGCTTTACGTAGCCTTCGCTGTCATAAGTATAGGTAAACGTATCCCACTCGTCCTTGTACTCAGAAGCATAACCGTTGGTCCCCAGCGTAATGGTGAACTCCGAATAACCGGTTGCCGTGATAACATTGCCGTTGTACGAGAAGTTCCATTCACGCTCGCCGTCATTGCGGCTTGCCTTCACGACCTTGCCCTCGGCATCGTATTCGTATACGTACGAATCCCAGTCATCGGCCCAGCCTGCCAGGCGAACTTTTACGGTTTCTTCACCGCCACCGCCGTTGCCGCCGTTGTTCTCGTTCTTCGAGCATGCAGTGTTGAACGATACGGCCATTGCCGCAATCGCCAGAATTCCAAAAATCTTTTTCATGGTTTTTTAAGTTTTAGTCAGTTAAAATATTAAGGTTTGTTTGAAAAGTTTTCAATATGTCAGTTTCCGGCCGCAACGATCAGCGCAAGACCGCCGATGAAGAGCAGGAACATGAGTGCCAGCAGCCAGTTGACAGCCTTCGACGCACCCTTGAACTCACGCCAGATGAAGACACCCCAGATTGCGGCGATCATCGGCGCACCCTGTCCGAGGGCATACGAAACGGCCGGGCCGGCCTGACCCGAGGCTATGTAGCTGAATGCCGTTCCGAGGCACCATATCGCACCGCCGAGGCAGCCCGTAAGGTGAGTGCCGAACGAACCCTTGAAGTACTCCGAATAGCTTACCTTCTCGCCTACGAACGGATAGCGCATCACCAGCGTGTTGAAGACGAAGTTGCTAAGGAGCACACCGATCGAGAAGATGAAGATGGCCGAATAGGGAGTGAGCATTCCGGCAGCCGGAGCCTCGAAATTGTTGATGTCCATGCCCTTGACCACGAAACGGTAGAAGAGCGACATGAGTACGCCGGCAACGACGGCAAGAGCCAGGCCCTTGCGGTTGTTGACCGCAGCCTCGGCGCCGCTCTGCTGCTTGCCCGAAGCTATGCCGTTGCAGATGATGGCGATGACGATCAGCGCAACACCGAGGAAAAGCATCACGGGATTACCCGACGGAGCACCCAGATAGTTGACAATGACACCCAGCACAAGCGCTATGCCCACGCCGAGCGGGAAAGCCACCGACAGACCGGCCAAGGAGACCGAAGCCGACAGCAGGATATTCGAGGCGTTGAAGATCACACCGCCCAGGAGCACCCAGCCGATGCTTTCGCCGGCAGCCTGCGAGAGATCCTCGACGAAAGGACGTCCCTCATCGCCGATGCTGCCCATCGTGAAGCCCAGCAGAGCCGCGAAGAGCACCATGCCGATGACATAGTCCCAATAGAAAAGTTCGTAACGCCAGCTCTTCGACGCCAACTTCTGGGTATTGCCCCACGAACCCCAGCAGAGCATCGTGACGAAGCAGAATACCACTGCCAGAAAATAGTTGTTTACGATAAACATGTTTTTAAGATTTTATGGTTGACAATCAGTTTTTGATCCGGTCCGTGAGGTTGCTCTTCGCCGCGAGGAAACCGCCCATCGACGACTCGATGCCGCTCAGGCCGTTGCGCACGCGGTAATCGTAGGGAACGCCTTCGGCCTTGCACTTCTCGTAGAGCTCGCCGGCGGGCACATAGTTCTCGCCCTCGTCCGTGGTGTCGATATAGTAGTATGTTCCGGCACAGGGCCCGACTCCGCCGACATTCATGTTGCCGTCGAACATGTAGAGAGCACCGAGTTTGGCCTCGGCACCGGCGGCATAGTCGTAAAGCAGACCTGCACCTGCACCGCGACCCGCACCGAAGTGGCGGTCGGCACCGGCGGCTATGGCATACTCGGCATCAATGGCTGCTGCCAGAGTATCGAAGCCGCCCTTGACCTGCGAAGCGTCAACGCACACGACCACGAAGGGCTTCGTAATCACCGCCACGTTCCACATGTTCATCACGCGGTGCAGATCGTCCGACGACATGCCGTCGTGCACGAAGTAGACCACCGAATTGTTCTTGCCGGCACCGTATCCGGCCGACGGGAAGGCCACCGTCTCGGCACCTGCAACCGTAGCTTTGATCTCTTTGCCGTCATACGACGCATCGGTGTCGACGGTCTGGGAATCGGGCCACGTACCGCCGTTGAAAACGGTCTCGATATAATCGAAGCCCTCACGCATGGCGTTGTGCCAGTAGTCGGAGGTGTGCGCACCGTTGCGAACGCGGTACTCGTGGGCTATGCCCAGGTCACGCATCTGACGGTGCAGGCGGTCGTTGGCTATGAGCAGCTGTTCCTCGTCGTCACCGCAGTCCAGATAGTAATTCAGGTCGGAGAACGACGCGGCACTCTGCTCGTTGAAGAAATAGAACGGGCAGTGCTCCTTGTAGTAGTCCGTCAGACGCGCCTCGCCCGACATGCCGTAACCTCCGAATATCGCACCCCACTGGCCGTTCCAGCCGCTCTGCGGCTCGGACATGTACTGCTCGTCCGTGCGGAACGACATGCTCAGGGGCATCGATACCGAAAAGAGTTCCGAATGCTTCGACGGCAGGATCATGGCTCCGAAACCGCCCATCGAATAGCCTACCACGGCACGCGACGTGCGCTCGGCCTTGGTGCGGTACGTACGGTCGATGTAGGGCACGAGCTCCTCGACGAACATGTCCATATAGTCGAAACTGCCGTCATAGCGGTTGACGTAGTAGCTGTTGAAACCCTGCGGCATGACATATATCATCGGCGATATCTCGCCGGCCGCCTCCTTGCTGTCGATAAGCGTGGTTATGTGCAGCCACTGGTCGTTCCATGCCTTGTGGTTGTCACCGTATCCGTGCAGGAGGTAGACCACGCCGTAACGTTTGTCCGTAGCCGTCGTATAGTCGGCCGGCAGGTAGATCGAATACATTATCGGCTGGCCGAGAATATCGCTCTGCATGGACAGGTCGGTAGTATAGCGTTCGAACGTGTCGGGAGGTGCAGGCAGGGGGCGTTCCTTGCTGCACGACGTATTGCCCGACGAGAACAACAGCGTCACAAGCGCCAGTAACTTGATCATGATATTTTCCTTTTTAACCAATAACATCGTTCATTCAACGTTTTGCAGAGTAAACCACCATCTCCTTGGCCTCGATGACATACTTGCGGTCGGGGTTCTTCCACTTCAGCTGCAGGGTATGAGGCCCGTCGACGGGCAGTTCATAAGTATAGAATATGTCGTACTTGCGCTTGATGTAGTCGTAGGGCATCTCTATGTCCTCGACCTTCTCGCCGTCGATATATGCCTCGAGACGCGCCACATAGCTGTTGTCATCGTCGATGCCCAGCTTGCGCACCTGACCCATGACCACAACGCTGTTGCCGTTGAACTGCAACGTCGCCTCGTCGGTGATGTCGAGCTTCAGCACGCGGCGCTCGACGGGTTCGATCGTCGAGAACGACTCCTCGAACGGCACGGTCTCGGGACGCTGCAGGACGATACGGTAGGTGTCACCCTCGACGCTTCCGCCCTCGCGGTTGATCATCTGCGTCAGCAGGTCGAGGTTGATGTCGAAGATCTTGTTGAGCGAAATGGACGTATAGGGGAACTCGATGTCCACAACCTTGTCCATGGCGGGCTTCCACTTGTCGGGAATGGCCTCGTAACCCATCATCACGCCGAGAATACCGGCAGCCGAGGCGGGATTGCAGTCGGAATCCTGTCCGCAACGGGTGGAGATGTCCATCGTACGCTCGAAATCGCCGTTACCGTAGAGCAGGCCGATAACCACATAGGCCGAGTTGATCGTGGCGTCGATATTGAAGCCATTGAAAACGCCCTCGGGGCAGCCCTTCTCATAGGCGTAGCGGCGCTCGATCTCGAGCCAGCAGCGGCGCCAGTCGTCGGGGAACTCCTTGTGGAAACGTATGACGTCCTCGATGCAGCGGCGGTACTTGCTCTGCGGCGGAATGGTATTCAGCGCCTCACGCACGACGGTCGGTATGTCGTCGCATACGAACGCCAGAGAGTAGAGAGCACCCATGTATACGCCTCCGTAGAATCCGTCGCCGTAGTTCATGATGTGGCCTATGCGGTCGCTGATATCCGAAGCGGCATTGGGCATTCCCGGGCAGATCATTCCGATGAAGTCGGCCTCGATCTGGAAGTCGATGTCGTCGGCATGCGGGTTGTTGCGCCAGTGTCCCGACTCGGGCGGCATGATGCCGTGCAGGATATTGTAGCGGGCCGCCTGGTTGGCGTGCCACAGCTTGTAGTCAGCATTGGCGAAGGCTTCGGCATAAACCTCGGCGGGAGTGTCGATGCCGTAGCGGTTCATCACCTCGACGAACGTGAGGTCCATGTAGACGTCATCGTAGAGACCCGGATCGGCACGGAACGTGTCGAGAGCATAGTCGTCATACCAGACGATGGGCGCCTCGTCGCTGATGAGAGCCCCCTTGTACTTGAACTCGGTGGGGCCTCCGTAGGTGCAGCCTATGGTCTGGCCGGCCCAGCCGCCGCGGATCTTGTCCTGAAGCGTCGCCTTGTCGATCTCGAAGGTCGAGCCATAGTCGATCGACGGCGCCGTCGTGCAGGAGACTGCCGCAACTGCGGCCATCAGTATGATTGTCTTCTTCATCTTTCGGAAGTGGTTTTTCAGTTGTGATAATATTTATTGGTCGGCGGCGTCGACGTATAGTACATGATGTCGTTGACGCGCAACAGATACTCCTTGTTGGGGTTGAGCCACTTGAGGCGAACCGTGTGACGGCCCTCGTCGAGGCCGTATTTCCATGCCGGCTCAAGCTTGCGGTCGGTGTTCTTCATAGGCATGCGCGACACGTGGTCGAGCTTGCCGTCGATCCACACCTCGAACTCGGCGACATAGGGATCGTCGGGCTCGGCCAGACCGAAGACCTCGGAACCGATATGGCGCATCGAAACACGGTGCACGTAGTCGGCCGTAACGCTGCGGAGGCATACCAGGTTACCCCAGATCACGAAACCGTTGCCCGTGAAGTCGAACTCGTACTCACCGTCGACGAAGCAGTCCTTGCGCTCGCGGAAGAGCGGATACGTATCGATGAAGTTCTGCTCGAGCGGCAGCACCTCGGCCTTGCGCTGCGGGATCGTCACCTTGCCGTCGGCCACAGTACCGCCGGCGCGGCGCACCATCTCGAGTGCATGCTTGTAGCTCATGTCGTAAGCCTTCGAGAGCGACACCTCCGTACCGTCGAAATTGAGGGACTCGATCTCGCTGAGCGGGGCGCGCCAGAACTCGGGAATGTTCGAATAGCCGTTCATTACGCCCAGGACACCTCCGACAGTGGCCGGATTGCAGTCCGAATCCTGACCGCAGCGGGTAGCGATATCCATCGACCTGGCAAAGTCGCCGTCACCGTAGAGAAGGCCGATGGCCACATATGCCGAGTTGATCTTGGCGTCGATATTGAAGCTCAGGAAGACACCCTTGGGGCAGCCGACGTCGCGGTTCCACTTCTTGTGCATCTCGAACCAGCACTGCTGCCAGTCGTCGGGATACTGCTTGTGAAGTTTGCGCACCTCGTCGACGCACTGGTAGAAGGTACTCTCGTGCGGTATGGGCTCGAGCGCCATGTCGAGGATCTCGGCAGGGTCGTTGCTGACGAACGCAGCAGCGTAGAGACCTGCGACGAAGGCTCCGCCGTAGAAACCGTCACCGCTGTTCATGATGTGGCCCACGCGCGAGGCTACATCGAGCGCCTCGGGAATCAGGCCCGGCGTCATCAGACCGATGAAGTCGGCCTCGATCTGGAAGTCGAGGTCATCGGCATGGGGGTTGTTCACCCAGTTGCCCGATGCGGGCGGCATGATGCCGTTGCGGATATTGTAACGGCCGGCCTGGTTGGCATGCGCCAGGTGGTACTCGGCAAAGGCAAAGCGCTTGGCCAGAGTCTCGGTCGAACAGTCAAGCCCCTCCTGTTCGAAGGTCTCGACGAAGGTAAGGTCGTTGTAGATGTCGTCGAAAAGTCCCGGTTTCTTGTCCCACCAGTACTTCACGTAGTGCTCCGACCACGGTATGGGCTGGTAGTCCTGTATGGTCGTACCGGTGAACTTGAACTCGGTCGGGGCGCCGAAGACAACACCGATGGTCTGTCCGGCCCAGCCGCCGCGGATCTTGTCGTAGAGTTCCTGTTCGGTGAGCGTCACCTCGGCGGGGCGCTGCGACGTACCGCACGCCGCAAACGCCATCGCCATTGCTATGATATATATGCTTTTCTTCATCTTATTAAAAGTTACTCTTTTTCATAAACACCCAGTTCGGTTATCGAAATGAAGCTCGAACACCCCTTCGTCGGCTTGTTCCAGTGATCCTGGACCTTGCAGTCGAGCAGCAGACGCACGGCCGTGGTCTTCACCGGCTCGAACTCGAAGACGTACTCCACGAAGTGGGGCTGGAAGAATACGATGTCGGTCTCGGGGAGCGCGGGCGTCGAACTGAACTTGCCGACGTCGTACCAGCGTCCGTCCTCGCCGCGATACTGTATGGCTACCGACGAGAACCAGCCGCCGAACTCCTCAAGGCAGCCCGTGTGGAACGACAGCATGTCGATATTGCGGGGCTCCGACCACTCATAGCCGAACCAGTCGATCTTCGGGAGATCGGCGTGTGCGGCCAGCGAATAGAATACCGAGCCTTCGCCGTTGGTCTTGCCGTCACGAATGACGTCTACGCTGTGGGCATACATCGGCTTGCCGAAGGTGATCCAGCACTTGTAGAGCACCTCGTCGTTCATCGTGCGGATATTTGTAAGAACGCTGTCGGCCTCGGGAGCGATGTTTTTCGTGCGCACCAGCAGTTCGAAATCCTTGGTCATGGTCTTCGTACCGTCGCTCAGCGAGAGCGTAACGGGATATTTGCCGGCCTTGGCGGGGGTGCCCGTCAGGTGTCCGTTGTCGAAGTTCACACCCTCGGGCAGCGAACCCTTAACCACGGACCATGCATAGTTCTCGTTGGCGGCGCAGCTGAAACGGTAGTCAACCGGGCAGCCGACCTCCATGCGGGGCATCGGGCCCACACAGAACTCGAGCGGAGCCTTGAACCCTGCCTTGGTGTTGATCACGAGATACTTCTTGCCGCCGCGCTCAACGACACGGCCGCCCTTCTCGCAAACCAGCTTCACGGCCATGTCAACCGTACGGTCGATCATGTCCTCGATCGAAGCGTCGGGCATGTCGTAACGCGTGATGTTGATATAGCGGTCGTTGAACGGCTTGGTCCAATGGTCGAACGGCATCGACAGCTGCTTGGGTATCGAGTGTCCGCCGTTGATGATTCCGAGGATACCGCCCACGGTAGCCGTCTGGTTGTCGGCATCGAAGCCCATGGCGCAGCCCAGGTCCATCGTACGCTGAAGGTCTCCCTTGCCGTAGAGCAGCGTCAGGATTCCGCAGGCTCCGTTGAGGTTGGCGTTCCAGATGGTCTTGGTCATCTCGGGCTCATTCACATAGTATGCCTCTGCCATCTCGGCACGGGCCTTCTGCCAGTCGTTGGGATATTTCTTGTAAAGAGAGTACATGTGACGTACCGTAGCCGCATAGCGGTCATCGGCAGGCAGGCAGTCCAGAGCGTCGAGCACGAGTTTCTCGATGTCGCTCTCGAAGAATGCCTCGGCATACATCGCACCGTAGTGTATGGTCGGCGAGATGGCCCAGCCGTCGCTGGTGATACGCGCAGCCCAGGCCGATTTCTCGGCGGCATAGCGCACCATGCCCGGAGCCGTGTAGCTCCATATCTCGTTGATGAGCTGCGGGTCGATCTGATACCAGTGGGGATTGGACTCGCTGCTGCCGGTGAACGGCGGAGTGTAACCGTAGTGCATCAGACCCAGCGCCGCACGGTTGGCAAGCCATACGCGGTCGCGGATGTGGTACATCCAGCCCTCGCGCATCTGCGCATAGGTGGGCTCGCAACCGTATTTCTCCATGAGCATCAGATAGAGATACTCGACATCGGTATCGTCGTCCGAAAAGGCTCCGTCATACTGCTCCATCTTGACGAGGCTCTTCGAGTAGCCGAACGGAAACTTCGATTCGTCGCCCTCCTTTTCGATGAACTTGTTCTCGAACGGAAGGCCGTACATGTTGCCGACCATCTGGCCGAGCCACGCGCCGGCAATCCGGTCGCGCAGCTCGTCGAGGGCGATACGTCGCTGCTGGGCCGATACTGCCAGCACGGCCATGCAGGCGAACAATGTCAATATTGTTTTTTTCTTCATTTGGTTATACTGTTCTCGTTTGGTTCATTATCTGTCATATCCGGGATTCTGCTTAAGATTGGGGTTGGCGCTCAGACGCTCGCGCGGTATGGGATAGAGCTTCGCCGTAGCGGGCGACTCTACAGGCTTGCACCACCATGTATTGCTGTACTTGCCGAAACGTATGAGGTCCTGACGACGCCAGCCTTCGCATGCGAGCTCGTGTCCGCGCTCCAAAAGAAGGGCATCGAGAGTCAGCGTCTCTGTGGTGAAGGGATCCAGCCCGGCACGCGTGCGGATCTGCTGCAGGTCGGCATTGTTCACGGCCTCGCTGCCACGGTCCTGACGCAGCAGCGCCTCGGCCCACATCAGCACCACGTCGGCATAACGGTAGATGGCAAAGTCGTTGTCCATGCTGGTCTGGTCGCTCTTCAGAAGGCCGTCGGTCTGGTATTCCCACTTGCCGACACGCGCACCCTCGTAAAGGCCCTTGCCGCTGTCATAAACCGACTCGTCGACATCGGTCGTAATCTCGAATTCGCCGTTCTTGCCGTTGAACTTGCCGTAGAGCCATGTCTTGCTGCGGCGCAGGTCCTTCTCGTCATACGTCACGAAGAAGTCGGGCTGGCAGATGAAACCGTCCCAGCATGCCGCCGGAATGCCGTACATGTCGGCCAGATCCTGGTTAAGCGTGAGAATGAAGATGACGAAGTCGTTGTGGTCCGACTCGGTGTATATGGTGCTGTAGGGTATAACGAAGATGTTCTCGCGCGAGGACTCGTTGTTGACCTTGAAGTTGGTCGAATAGTCGGGCTCGATAATATAGTGTCCGCTCTCCATGACCTTCCAGCAAGCCTCCTCGGCCTCCTTCCACATGGGTTTGCCGATCCACTCCTCGGCATTCAGGTACATCTTGGCCAACAGAGTATAGGCCATGCCCTGAGTCACGCGGCCGTAGTTTGCCGTCGAGGGGACATCGTCGAGATACTCGATATTGTCGAGAATCTCCTTCTCCACGAAGTCGAATACGTACTTGCGGTCCTTCTGCTCGGGATACGAGGTGTCCGAAGCGTCGATCGAGAAGGGGACATTGCCCCAGCCGTCGATTGCATGGATATAGAGGTAGTCGCGCAGCACGTACATCTCGGCGAGAACCGTTCTCTTGCCGTCGAACTCCAGCGGCGACTTCTCGATCTCATAGATGACGTCGTTGCAGGCCGCTATGGCGTCGAAGCAATAGTCCCAACCCATACGGATCAGTTTGTTCGAAGGTGTAAAGCTGTGCTGCTGCAGCTCCTTGTAACGCGGGTCAACCCAGTCGTTCACACAGTTCTTGGGTGCAGCCACCTCGTCACCGCACTGTATGTTGAGCGTCCAGAGGCTCTGCTCCGAACCCCATGCCTGCAGTTTGGTGTATGCGCGTGCGGCGTAGATACGCAGCGACTCCTCGGAATCGAAGAAATCGTCCTTCTCGATATCCGAATAAACATGCTCGTCCAGGTTCGTGCAGGCGATGTTCATTCCGCCGAGCAGAACCAATGCGAATGCCAATAATTTATATGCTTTCATAACCGTATTTGCATTTTAGAATTTGATATTCATGCCGAACGTGAACTCGCGGGTGCGAGGATAGTAGGTCGTGCTTTCGATACCCGGCGTAAGGCCCATGAGCGAAACCTCGGGATCGACGCCCGAATATCCGGTCAGGCAGAAGACGTTCTGCACGGCAAAATAGAGTTTTATGTGCGACAGCTTGCTCGTGGGCTTGAACGGTATGGTGTAACCCAGCGAGATGTTGTCGAGCTTCAGGTACGAGGCATCTTCGAGATACTTCGACGAATAGGTCACCGGACCCGTGAAGTTGGTGTTGTCGAGCCACGAAGCCATGATGTTCTTCAGACCGATGCCGTTGATGTTCTCGAACTCGGCGCGCATGTTGTTGAAGACCTTGCCGCCGATCGAGGCACGCAGCGTGAAACTCAAATCCCAGTTGCGGTAGTTGAAGGTGTTGCTCCAACCGATGGTGACGTCGGGATATGCCGATCCGAGGTACTCCCAGTTGCTCTCGGCAACGGTTCCGGCAATCGAGTTCTTCAACTCGTCGCGGCCGTCCTCGCCTACGCCCTCCCAAACAGGACCGTAGAATGCACCGAGGCTCTGACCCTCGATCAGGCGCTGGCAGTAGACGCCGACCGGAGTGTTGATCCAGCCGATCTTGTACTCCTGGTTCTTGAACTCATCGTTGGTGAACTTCACGAGCTTGTTCTCGTTGTGCGCCAACGTCAGCATCGTGCTCCAACGGAAGTTGCGCGTAACGACCGGAATACCCGACAGCGTAACCTCGATACCCTGGTTGGTGATCTCGCCGACATTGGTGAAGAATACGTTGTAGTCATACGGCGGAACCGGCACGTCATACTCGTAAAGCAGGTCGGTCGTACGGCGGAAATAGTAGTCGATGGCACCCGACAGACGGCCTTCCCAGAACGAGAAGTCCACTCCGGCGTTCCACTCGGCCTTCTTCTCCCAACCCAGCAGCGGATTGGCGTTGCTCTTGGGAGTATATGTGTTCTGCCACTTGCCGTTGTTGTAGAAGTAGCCGTCGGTCTGCATGAGAAGCAGCGAGCGGTAGTTGTCGAAGTCCTGGTTTCCGGTGACACCGAAACCTGCACGCAGTTTCAACTCGTCGATCCACTTGACGTCACGCAGGAACGACTCCTGGTTGAGTCGCCAGCCGAGGCTCACGGCGGGGAACCAGCCCCACTTGTGATCGGCTCCGAAGCGCGACGAACCGTCGCGGCGCAACGATACCGACACGAGGTAACGCTCATCGTAGTTGTACATCACACGGCCGAAGAAGGCGATGTACTTGTTGTCCTCCTTGTACGAAGACATCGAGGCCGTACCCTGCGTAAGGGCCGAACCCGATCCTATGTTGTCTGTTCCGAACCAGTCGCTGTCGAAACCTTCGTTGACCATCTCCGAGTACTGCAGCATGCCGTACTGGTAGGTGTAACCCAACAGGGCCTGTACGCTGTGCTTGCCGAACGTACGGCTGTAGTTGAGGGTGCTCTCCCACTGGAAGTCATTGCTGTACTCGTTGTATATCTCGGCGCGGCCGTCGGTGCCGATGTACGAAGGATAGTAATGGGAATAATATGTACGCGACTCGTAGCGGGTCATGTCATACGAGAAGAAGTTGTCCCACTTGAGGCCCTTGACCGGAAGAATGTTGAGCGTGGCGCGAACGTTGCCGCCGAAATCGTCAGACGTGTTGCGTGCATCGCGCTCGTTGATCATGGCCACCGGGTTGTAGTAGTCCATACCGATTATGCGGTAGTAGCCGCCCGACTCGCTGTTCGAGGGGTCGTACACCGGCTCGGTCGGGTTGTGCAGGAAGGCCTGGCGGAATGCGCTGTAGTTGGCGGGCGAATAGTCGCGGCGCGTGTAGAAGGCATTGTAGTCGAGGTCTACCCAACCGTCGAGAACGGACTGGTGGATATTGGTCTTGAACATGTACTTGTTCGAGTTGTTGCGGCGCTGGATACCCTGGTTCTGCTCGACGTTCAATATCGTACGGTGCGAGAACTTCTCCGAACCTCCCGAAACGGCGATGCTGTGCTTGTGGCTTATCGGCGTGCGGGTGATCTCGTCGAACCAGTCGGTGTCATAGCCGTAAAGCGAACCCACGTTCGAAGGCGAGAAGTTTCTGATCGTATACTCGAACTCCTTGGCCATCATCGGCATGGCACGGTTCAGAACGCTCTGTACGCTGACCTGTCCGTCATACTCGACCGATGTCGTACCGGCCTTGGCGCGCTTGGTCGTGATGATAACAACGCCGTTCGTGCCTCGCGTACCGTAGATGGCGGCAGCAGAACCGTCCTTCAGCACGTCGACAGACTCCACCTCCTGGAAGTTGATATTGCGCATGTCGGCACCGACAACTCCGTCGATTATGACGAGCGGGCCCTGGCCTGCGGCCAGCGTATTGGTACCGCGCAACATGATCTCGTACGAGCTGTTCGGGTCACCTCCGTCGGGATTCGTGATCGTAAGACCGGCCACCTTGCCCTGGAACAGTCCTGCGGCATTGGTGAAGGAACCCGTATTGAAATCGTCGCTCTTGAGGCTCGATACCGATCCGGTAACCTCCTTCTTGGTGGTCTTGCCGTAACCGATGACCACGACCTCGTCGATGGCCGCCTGGTTCTCACGCAACTCGACATTGACCTGCGTACGGTTGGCAACCGGTATGTTCTGAGTATCGTACCCCAGGTACGAGAAGCTCAATACCGGATTCTCCCCGCTGACTTCGATGCTGTAGTTTCCGTCCATGTCCGAGGCGACACCGTTCGTGGTACCCTCAACCACGACCGACACTCCGATAAGCGGGGCCTTGCTTGTCGCGTCGACTATACGGCCGCTGACTGTAAACGCGCCCTGCTCCTGGGCTACAGCAACCGATGAACCCATCGCAAGTGCCAAAGCACAGACGAAGGTCAGCTTCAACCATTGGTAAAGTTTGTAGTTCATAGTTTGTCTTTTTTAGGATTTATTCTTCATTCACAATCTTCATTCGCCAAGTTCCGCACGGTAAGGCACCGACGACTGCGCACCCATGCGGGTTACGGAGATGGCCGAAGCGCGGCTCGCGAAACGGGCAGCCTCGACGAGGTCCTTACCCTCCGAAAGCGCCACGCACAAAGCCCCGTTGAAGACATCTCCGGCAGCTGTCGTGTCGACAGACTCCACGCGGCACGCCTCGACTACGGTGCAGCCTTCGGCCGTCCTGACAAGCGAGCCTTTCGATCCGAGCGTCACGATAACGTTTTTCACACCCATCTCCATCAGTTTACCGGCTGCAGCCTCGGCATCGGCTTCATTGGCGATGGCCACACCCGACAGCAGCTGACACTCCGTACGGTTCGGGGTTATCAGATAGAGACTTTCGATAAGAGTTTTGGACAACTCGGCCGCAGGAGCCGGGTTCAATATGACTTTGGTACCGTTGGCAACGGCCACCTCGGCTGCATGCTCCACCACCTCCATGGGGATCTCAAGCTGCAGAAGCAGGTAGTCGGCCGCGGCGATCTCGTCGCGTACGGCGTCGACATCGGCGCACGTCAGGGCGTTGTTGGCACCCGGAGCCACAACGATGCAGTTCTCGCCCCTGGCGTCTACCGTGATCAGCGCCACTCCCGAAGGAGTGCCCTTCTCAACCAGCAGAAACTTCTCGGGCAAACCCTCTTTCACATAGCGGGCACGCGATTCGTCACCGAACATGTCGTCTCCGACCTTGGTCACGAATGCCACGTCGCCTCCCAGGCGGGCTACCGCCACGGCCTGATTGGCCCCTTTGCCTCCGGCGGTCATCATGAACGTTCCGCCCATGACGGTCTCGCCCGGTTCGGGAATACGAATGGTCTTGATTGCCAAATCGGTATTCGAACTTCCTATTACGATAATTTTACTCATTTTTAAATATAAATTAGTAGTATCCGAATTTCAGGTTGCGGTTGGTTGCATGCGTAGTCTACGCAAACGTTTGTGCAAGTATAGTAAAAAATTAAAACTTTAGCAATTATTGTTGAGTTTTTTTGAAAAAAACGTTACATTTGAAGTGTATTTCATAAAACAGGCCCAATGGAGAAGAAGAACACGATTATTTCCATATCCGAGCGTACGGGATTCTCTGTATCAACCGTTTCACGCGTGCTGAACGGTAAGGCCGAGATTGCCCGCATCAGTAAATCGACCGTAGAAGCCATAGAACAGGAGGCTAAACGCTGCAATTACAAGCCCAGCTTGCTGGCCAAAGGTTTGCGCACGAACAAGACCAACACCATAGGACTCGTTATCCCGAGCATGGAGAACATCTATTTCGCAAACCTTGCAAGCACGATAATACGCGACGCGCGATCATACGGATACACTATCGTCACGGTCGACACGATGGAGAACGAGCGCAACGAGCGCGACGGAATCGAGTCGCTGCTTGCACGCAAGGTCGACGGCATAATCGTAACGCCGTGCGGACAGGACCCCGAGTGGCTCGAAAACATAAACCGCAACACGACTCCGGTAGTGCTGATCGACCGGTATTTCAACTCGACGGAGCTTTCGTACGTCTGCACGGACAACTATCTGGGAGGCTATGAGGCCACCAAGTACCTGCTCAACAACGGTCACGAGAAGATACTCTGCATACAGGGTACACCCCATTCGATGCCGGTACGCGAGCGCGTGCGCGGCTACCTCGATGCGCTTCGCAGCAAGGGCATCGAAAGTTACGCGTCGATCGTCGGCGACAGCTTCTCGATACAGAACGGATATCTCGAAACCAAACTCGCCCTCAGTTCGGCATCGCGGCCGACCGCCATATTCGCATTGAGCAACACCATACTCCTGGGGGCGATCAAGGCCATCAAGGAGTCGGGACTGTCGATACCCAACGACATCTCCATCATAACCTTCGACAACAACACGTTCCTCGACTTCATCGACCCGCCGATAACACGCATGAGCCAGCCGGTGAACGAGATAGGCACGCTTTCGGTAAAGCTGCTCATGCAGAGCATCAACGAGAAAAAGCCCATAAACAACAAGCTGCAGCTGCAGCCGCAGCTCATCGTGTGCGAATCGGTTTCGAACATACTTATGATGGCCGAGCAGGCAGGCTGACGCCTACATTATATATAAATAACACAGAAGCCGGACGGTGTTTTGCCGCCCGGCTTTTCGTCAGACTGATTCCGGCCGGGGCGGACCGCAAACGGCGAATCATGCAGCCATCGCCCGCGAAACAGTCCCGCCTCACGGCTTTTGTTGGTTAAATGTCGATAAAAATGATCCGGGCATTGATGTATTCGGGATTTTTTGCCTATCTTTGCAGGGACAAAACGGGGGTTATGGGAAACAGATTCAACGACAGTCAGGCCGTTCGGCCGTTCGCAAGCGGACATGACGACTTCTGCATGGATTTCCATTCTCTCTTCTCCGTTCAAGACAATTGTTTTTTCAATTATCATAAAGGGTAACTTGTTTGGTTACCCTTTTTTTTGGACATGAACGAACTGCTGTTGAAAGGGGCATCGGTACACACGGCCGAAGGTTGCGTCGAGGGGGACATTCTCATCTCCGGCGGCAGGATAGCCGCCGTCGGCAAGGATATCGCCGCACCGGAGAACGTACGCACGATAAATCTGCAGGGCAAGCACATTGTCAGCGGGTTGGTCGACGTACACGTGCATCTGCGCGAACCGGGCTTCGAATACAAGGAGACAATAGCCACGGGAACGGCCGCTGCGGCCCACGGAGGATATACCACCGTATGCGCAATGCCGAATCTCAACCCCGTACCGGACACGCCCGAACATCTCGGCGTACAGCTTGCCGCAATATCGGCATCGGCGGCCGTCGAGGTCATGCCATACGCATCTATTACGCTCGGACAGCGCGGCTGCGGGGAACTGGTCGACTTCGAGGCGCTCAAGCCGTACGTGGCCGGATTCTCCGACGACGGGCGCGGCGTACAGGAGGAGGAGCTGATGGCCGAGGCCATGCGCCGTGCCGCCGCATGCGGTGCACGCATCGTGGCGCACTGCGAGGTGAACGACCTGCTGCACGGCGGATACATACACGACGGCGAGTACTGCCGCACCCACGGGCACCGCGGCATCTGCTCGCAGAGCGAATGGCAGCAGATCGAACGCGACCTTCGCCTGGCCGAAGAGACGGGCTGCCAGTACCATGTCTGCCACATATCAACACGCGAAAGCGTCGAACTCATACGCAGGGCAAAGGCCCGCGGCGTGAATGTAAGCTGCGAAACGGCCCCGCACTACCTGCTCCTGTGCGACAGCGACCTGCGCGAGGAGGGGCGTTTCAAGATGAACCCGCCGCTGCGCAGCGCCGAAGACCGCGAGGCCCTCATCGGGGGTATCCTCGACGGCACGATAGACGTCATCGCCACGGACCACGCGCCGCACTCGGCCGAAGAGAAATCGCGCGGGCTCGAGAAGAGCGCATTCGGCATCGTGGGCCTTGAAACGGCGTTCGCACTCATGTACACGCACTTCGTCGCTACGGGACGCATGACATTCGAACGGCTCATGGAGCTGATGTCGTACGCACCGCGGCGCATATTCGGATTCGGAGGCGGCGTTGCCGCCGGAGAACGGGCCGACCTGGCCGTGTTCGACCTTGATACCGAATACGAAATAGATCCCGCCAGGTTCCTCTCCAAGGGGCACAGCACCCCGTTCGAGGGGTGGCGCGTGAAGGGCAGATGCCTGATGACCATTGCCGGCGGGAAGGTGGCTTATGCAGACAACGAACTTGAAGGATACAATTTCTGAAGATGAAACCATACGACAAGAAAATCGTACTCGAAAACGGCCGTGAGTTCTACGGTTACGGCTTCGGAACAGACAAGGAGGCAATATGCGAACTGGTGTTCAATACCTCGATGGTCGGCTATCAGGAGATTCTCTCCGACCCCTCGTACACGGGGCAGATGGTCGTGATGACCTACCCGCTGATAGGCAACTACGGCATCAACAGCGAAGACTACGAAACCAAGTTCCCGAGCGTGGGAGGACTCATCGTCCGCGAATACAACGACGAGCCGAGCAACTTCCGCTGCACGCTCACACTGGGCGAAATGATGGAGGAGGTCAAGATCCCGGGCATCTGGGGCGTCGACACACGCTGCATTGCCCGCATCATTCGCGACGAGGGCTGCCAGAAGGTGATGCTCACCTCGGCCGACACCCCGCACGAGGAGGCGATGCGCCGTCTGCGCGAGTTCGAGCAGCCGCACGACCTGGTGGCACAGGTCAGCTGCCGCAAACGCTGGCTCTCGTGCACGCCTAACCACCGCTACAACGTCGTTGCCGTCGACTGCGGCATCAAGCACAACATCATTCGCTGCCTGAACTCGCTGGGTTGCAACGTCACGGTAGTCCCGTACGACACTTCAGTCGATGACATACTGAAGCTCAGACCCACGGGAGTCTTCTTCTCGAACGGTCCCGGCGACCCGAAAGACCTGCAGAACGTCTCGGAGACGATCAACGGACTGAAGGGCAAGCTCCCGATATTCGGAATATGCATGGGCCACCAGCTCATAGCGCAGTCTTACGGTGCCCGAATCTACAAGCTGAAGTTCGGCCACCGCGGAGGCAACCACCCCGTGAAGAACCTCGAAACGGGACACATCGAAATCACGAGCCAGAACCACAACTTCGCGATCGACGCCGACTCGCTGGCTTCGACACCGTTGAAAGTCACGCACATCAACCTGCTGGACAACACGGTCGAAGGCGTGGAGTGCCGCGAAGACCGCGTCTTCTCGGTGCAGTACCACCCCGAAAGCGCACCCGGCCCGCAGGACAGCAACTACCTTTTCAAGAAATTCATAAAAATAATGGAGGAGTACAAAAATGCCTAAGAGACTCGACATAAAGAAAGTAATGGTAATCGGTTCGGGCCCGATCGTGATCGGACAGGCGGCCGAATTCGACTATGCCGGAACCCAGGCCTGCCTCGCGCTGCGCGAGGAGGGTTACGAAGTGATACTCGTCAACTCGAACCCGGCAACCATCATGACCGACACCAACATCGCCGACAAGGTCTACATGGAGCCTCTGACGCTGGAGTACGTCGCCAAGATCATACGCTACGAGCGCCCCGACGCCATCGTTCCCGGCCTGGGCGGCCAGACGGGCCTCAACCTTGCCGTACAGCTCGCCAAGAAGGGCATTCTCAAGGAGTGCCAGGTCGAGATACTCGGCACGTCGTTCGAGAGCATCGAGCGCGCCGAAGACCGTGAGCTCTTCAAGGAGCTCTGCGAGTCGCTGGGCGAACCGGTTCTGCCTTCGGAGATCGCCTGCTCGATAGAGGAGGGCCTCGCCGCCGCCGACCGCATCGGATACCCCGTCATTCTGCGTCCCGCCTTCACGCTGGGAGGTACTGGAGGCGGTTTCGCCGACAACGCCGAGCAGTGCGCCGAGATCATGCGCAACGCCCTCTCGCTCTCGCCCGCACACCAGGTGCTGGTCGAGAAGAGCATCAAGGGCTACAAGGAGATCGAATACGAGGTCATACGCGACAGCAACGACACGGCCATCGCCGTCTGCAACATGGAGAATATCGACCCCGTGGGCGTACACACGGGAGACTCGATAGTCGTGGCCCCGAGCCAGACCCTCACCAACAAGGAGTACCAGCTGCTGCGTGACAGCGCCCTGAAGATCATTCGCGAACTGAAGATCGAGGGAGGCTGCAACGTGCAGTTCGCCCTCAACCCGCTCTCGTTCGAGTACTACCTCATCGAGGTCAATCCCCGCGTATCGCGCTCGTCGGCCCTTGCATCGAAGGCCAGCGGCTACCCGATAGCGCGCGTCAGCGCAAAGATCGCCGTCGGACTTACGCTCGACGAGATACACATAGCCACCACGCCGGCAAGTTTCGAGCCTACGCTCGACTACGTGGTCACGAAGATCGCCCGCTTCCCGTTCGACAAGTTCGCCGACGCCTCGAACCGTCTCGGCACCCAGATGAAGGCCACGGGCGAGGTGATGAGCGTGGGCCGCACGCTCGAAGAGAGCCTGCTCAAGGCCGTACGCTCGCTTGAGACCGGCGTCTGCCACATCTATCACAAACGTTTCGACTCGATGTCGAACGAGGAGATGATGGAGTACATCAAGGAGGGCACCGACGACCGCCTCTACGCCATCGCACAGCTTATCCGCAACGGCGTGGACCTCACGCTCATATACACCAACACCAAGATAGACCTCTTCTTCCTCGAGAAGTTCCGCAATATCGTCGAGTTCGAGAAGACGGTCCGCGAACACCCGCTCGACGAGGAGGTGCTGCGCGACGCCAAACGCATGGGATTCAGCGACAAGTACATAGGTCAGCTGTGGGGCCTCAGCGAGCATGAGATGTACCGCCTGCGCGAGAAGTGGAACATATTCCCCGTCTACAAGATGATCGACACGTGCGCCAGCGAGTTCGACTCGTACGTACCCTACTTCTACTCGACCTACGAGCAGGAGAACGAGTCGGTTGTCAGCGACCGCGAGAAGATCGTGGTCCTCGGTTCGGGCCCGATACGTATCGGACAGGGCGTCGAGTTCGACTACTCGACCGTACACGCCATATGGACCATACGCCAGGCCGGATACGAGGCGATCATCATAAACAACAATCCCGAAACCGTATCTACGGACTACACCACCAGCGACAAACTCTATTTCGAGCCCCTGACGGTCGAAGATGTGATGAACGTCATACGTCTCGAAAAACCGAAGGGCGTAGTTGTCTCGCTCGGCGGACAGACAGCCATCAACCTGGCCGAGCCTCTGGCCGAACTCGACGTGCCGATCATCGGCACCGACGTCGTGGCCATACGCAACGCCGAGGACCGCGGCTGTTTCGAGCGCATCATGGAGGAGTTGGGGATACCTCAGCCGCAGGCCGAGGCCGTAACCACGGTCGAGGACGGAGTGAAGGCTGCCGCACGCATAGGTTACCCCGTACTGGTACGTCCGAGTTACGTGCTGGGCGGCCGCGCCATGCAGATCGTCAGCAACGAGGAGACCCTGCGCCACTACATGCACACGGCCGTCGAGGTCAACGAGAACTCGCCCGTGCTGGTGGACAAGTACATCATGGGCAAGGAGCTCGAAGTCGACGCCATCTGCGACGGCAGGCAGGTATTCATACCCGGAATCATGGAGCATGTCGAGAAGACCGGTATCCACTCGGGCGACAGTATCAGCGTCTACCCCACCTTCAGCGTCAGCCAGGCCGTGCGTGACAAGATCATCGACTATACGGTCAAACTGGGTCTGAAGATCGGCGTCATCGGACTCTACAACATACAGTTCATCTGCGACAACAACGACGAGGTCTACGTCATCGAGGTCAACCCGCGTTCGTCGCGTACGGTACCGTTCCTGTCGAAATCGACGGGCGTATCGATGGCCGACATCGCCACACGCGTGATCCTCGGACACTCGCTCGCCGAGCAGGGCATACACGAGGTCTACCACCCCGACCGCAAGCGCTGGTTCGTCAAGGCCCCGGCCTTCTCGTTCTCGAAGATCCGCGGCATGGATTCGTACCTCTCGCCCGAGATGAAGTCGACGGGCGAAGCCATCGGCTACGACAACTCGCTCACCCGCGCTCTCTACAAGGCGCTGCAGTCGTCGGGCATGCAGGTTTCGAACTACGGAACGGTCTTCATGACCGTCGCCGACAAGGACAAGCCCGAAGCCCTGAAGATAGCACGGCGGTTCTACAACCTCGGCTTCAACATCGAGGCTACGTCGGGAACGGCCGACTACCTGCGCAAGCACGGCATACGCACGCGCCTGCGCCGCAAGTTGAGCGAGGGCAGCAACGATATCATCGAGACCCTGCGCCAGGGCCACGTGAACTACGTGATCAACACCATCGACCTCGACCAGCACAGCACCCGTCTGGACGGTTACGAGATACGCCGCACGGCCGTCGAGAACAACATCACGATCTTCACGGCACTCGAAACGGTACGTGTACTGCTCGACGTCCTCGAAGAGATAACGCTCGGAATATCGACCATTGACGCCGAATGACGATGCAGCGCAAAGGTACATATCTGATCAGGAGCAACGAACAGCTGACGGCTTCGGTATGGCGCATGGTCCTCGAAGGGGATACCGGTGCGCTTACCGCACCCGGACAGTTCGTCAACATAGCCGTCGAGGGGTGCTACCTGCGGCGGCCGATATCGGTATGCGACTATGACGGTCGGACGATAACTCTGATCTACAAGGTCGTGGGCCGCGGTACGGCCATCTTGAGCCGCATGCATGAAGGCGAAAGCCTCGACCTGCTGACGGGCCTGGGCAACGGCTTCTCGACAGGGAGCGGAGCGCAACACCCGCTGCTTGTCGGCGGAGGCGTCGGCGTCCCGCCGCTCTACAACCTCGCGAAAAGGCTCATGGCCGAAGGACGCGACGTCAAGGTCGTACTCGGATTCAATCGTGCCGACGAGATATTCTACGCCGACGAGTTCCGCTCGCTGGGTGCGGAGGTACACATCGCAACGGCCGACGGTTCGGTAGGCACCCGCGGATTCGTCACGGACGTGCTGCCGGCACTGGAGTTCGACTACGTCTATGCCTGCGGGCCGCTGCCGATGCTGCGGGCGCTGTGCGAAGCAACGGAGTGCAGCGGCGAATACAGCTTCGAGGAGCGCATGGGGTGCGGATTCGGCGCCTGCATGGGCTGCTCATGCAAAACCAAGTACGGCAACAAACGTATCTGCAAGGACGGCCCCGTACTCAAAAAGGAGGAGATAATATGGTAGACACTTCGGTCATATTGAGCGGACTGCGGCTGGACAACCCGGTAATCCCGGCCAGCGGGACGTTCGGGTTCGGACGCGAGTTCAGCGAATATTACGATCTCGACATACTCGGATCGTTCTCGTTCAAGGGCACCACGCGCGAAGCCCGTTTCGGCAACCCCACGCCGCGCATCGCCGAATGCACGTCGGGCCTCATCAATTCGGTCGGACTGCAGAACCCCGGCATCGACGCCGTGATAGCCGAGGAACTGCCGCGCATGAAGGAGTATTTCCACAAGCCGGTCATCGCCAACATCAGCGGCTTCTCGATCGACGAATACCGCTACTGCTGCGAGCGCATAGACGCACAGGAACAGGTGGGACTCATCGAGGTCAACGTCAGCTGCCCCAACGTGCGGCACGGCGGCATGAGTTTCGGCACCTCGCCCGAGAGCGCGGCCGAGGTTACGCGAGCCGTCAAGGAGGTGACGACCAGGCCGGTATACATAAAGCTGAGCCCCAACGTCACGGACATCGTGGCCATAGCCCGCGCCTGCGAAGAGGCCGGAGCCGACGGACTCTGCCTGATCAACACGCTGCTGGGCATGCGCATCGACACCATGCGCCGCCGCGCGGTCATAGCCAACACGATGGGCGGTTTTTCGGGGCCGGCAGTCTTTCCCGTGGCCGTCAGAATGGTATATCAGGTCGCCAGGGCCTGCTCCGTGCCGGTCATCGGCTGCGGAGGCGTCGCCTCGGCCTCTGATGTCATCGAGATGATGATGGCGGGAGCCACGGCCGTCGAGGTGGGTTCGGCCAACCTGGTAAACCCCTATGCATGCAAGGAGATAATCGAAGCGCTGCCGGCGGAAATGGAGCGCCTCGGAATAGAAAAACTGAGTGACATAATTGGAATAGTGAAATGACGAACAAGGACGTAATCATCGCTTGCGACTTTGCAAGCGCCGGGCAGACGCTCGCGTTTCTGGACCTCTTCAAGGAGGAGAAGCCTTTCGTGAAGATAGGCATGGAGTTGTTTTACGCCGAGGGAGCGCCCATCGTGCGCGAAATCAAGCGCCGCGGCCACAAGATCTTCCTCGACCTCAAGCTGCACGACATTCCCAACACTGTAAAGAAGGCCATGGCCGTATTGTCACGTCTCGACATCGACATGTGCAACGTACACGCTGCCGGCACGATCGAGATGATGCGCTACGCGCTCGAAGGGCTGACACGCCCCGACGGCACGCGACCGCTGCTCATAGCCGTGACGCAGCTCACCTCCACAAGCGAGGAGCGCATGCAGAACGAACTGCTCATCGACGCGACGATCAACGACTGCATCGTAAAGTATGCCCGCAACACCCGTGAGGCCGGGCTCGACGGCGTGGTATGCTCGCCGCTGGAGGCCCGCATGGTCAAGGACGCCTGCGGCGAAGGGTTCCTTACGGTTACGCCCGGCGTAAGATTTGCAGACGGTGACAAGGCCGACCAGGTGAGGGTAACCACCCCGGCACGCGCACGCGAGATAGGTTCGGACTACATAGTCGTAGGGCGCCCGATCACGGCAGCCGACGATCCGGTAGCCGCATACCGCCGCTGCGTGGCCGAATTTCTCGGCAACGAAGGACGATAACATAAAAACATCAACACGCCATGAAACCCGTAAAGCTCTTCTACCTGCGCAACTGTCCCTTCTGCAGGAAGGCCATGCGCTACATCGACGAAGCGAAACAAAACTGTCCGGAACTCCGTGACATCGAAATCGAGATGATAGAGGAGTCGGAACACCCCGAGATAGCCGACAGCTACGACTACTATTATGTGCCGACGTTCTATATCGACGGAGTCAAGGTGCACGAAGGGGGCGTTTTGCCGGGCGAGATGGAGGATATTTTGCGCAAGGCCCTTTAGGGCCGGCAGAAACGGAATGCAAAAACAACAATCGATATGAAAAAACTCATAGCCAAAGATCTGCTTTCGATCGGCGCGGTATTCCTGCGCCCCGAGCAGCCGTTCACCTGGGCGAGCGGAATCAAAAGCCCCATATACTGCGACAACCGCCTGACACTGTCGGACGTCAGGGTGCGCACCGACGTCGAGAACGGCCTGGCGGAGACCGTACGCACGAATTATCCCGAATGCGAGGTGCTGATGGGCACGAGCACCGCCGGAATAGCCCATGCGGCCATCACGGCGACGATCCTCGGCCTGCCGATGGGTTACGTACGCAGCGGCGCCAAGGACCACGGACGCACCAACCGCATCGAGGGTCGCCTTGAGCCCGGACAGAAGGTCGTGGTTATCGAGGACCTCATATCGACCGGCGGCAGCTGCATCGAGGTGGTCGAGGCGCTGCGCGAGGCCGGAGCCGAAGTGTTGGGCGTAGCGAGCATCTTCACCTACGGCATGAAGCGCGGTCTGGAGCGTCTGGCCGAGGCCAACGTACGCAACGTATCGCTTTCGGACCTCGACACGCTCGTGGAGGTTGCGGCCGACGAAGGCTACATCAAGCCCGAAGACAAGGCCCGCCTCATAGCCTTCCGCAACAACCCGTCCGACGAGAGCTGGATCAAGGGCTGACGCATGCAGGCCGGCAACGGCCGAAACACAACACACCGAACCAAAAACCGAAACGTCATGAAACACCTTATCGACACCACCGACCTCTCGGTCGGCGAAATAAATGAAATAATCGACCTTGCGCTCGACATCATCGCCAACCGCAGCAAATACAGCGACGTATGCCGCGGACACAAGCTCGCCACGCTCTTCTACGAGCCGAGCACACGCACGCGCCTGAGCTTCACGTCGGCCATGATGGAGCTCGGAGGCAATGTCATAGGCTTCTCCGACGCCGCCTCGTCATCGGTATCGAAGGGAGAGACCGTAGCCGACACCGTAAGGGTCATCAGCTGCTTTGCGGACATCATAGCTATGCGCCACTTCAAGGAGGGCGCCCCGCTGGTGGCATCGCAGTATGCCGGCATACCGGTCATCAACGCCGGCGACGGCAGCCATGCCCACCCGACGCAGACGCTGACCGACCTGCTCACGATACGCCGTGAACTGGGACGCCTCGACAACTTCACCATAGGTTTCTGCGGAGACCTGAAGTTCGGCCGCACGGTACACTCGCTCATCAAGGCCCTGTCGCGCTATACGGGTATCAAGGTGATACTCATCGCTCCCGATGAGCTGCGCCTGCCGTCATACCTGCGCGAGGAGGTATGCGACCGCAACGGCATACCCACACGCGAGGTGAAGACCATGGAGGAGGTGATGCCCGAACTCGACATACTCTACATGACCCGCGTACAGAAGGAGCGTTTCCTCGACGAGGAGGAGTTCGAGCGTCTGCGCGACAGCTTTATCCTGACGCCCGAGAAACTCGCCACGGCAAAGAAGGATATGATAGTGCTCCACCCGCTGCCGCGCGTCAACGAGATAGTGCGCGCCGTGGACAACGACCCGCGTGCCGCCTACTTCCGCCAGGTCGAGAACGGAAAGTTCGTGCGCATGGCACTCATATGCAAGCTGCTCGAGTGGTCGCCCGAACGTCCGACCACACCGACACCGCGCCTTTCGGGCGATTACGTAGTCAACGAGATGCACTGCACGAACCGCAACTGCATATCGACGAGCGAAGATGTCGACACGCTCTTCCGACGCTCGGAAGACGGCTCGTACCGCTGCGCCTATTGCGAGTCCAAACCCAGATAAACACCTCCGGACCAGGGCGATTGACCGGCCAATTAGGCCGCTTCGCCCCGGCCCGCCGGAAGCGAAACATGCGTCAGAACGCCATTTCGGCACGAATTTTGCCATTGAAAGCGCGAATGTTTGGATGCGTACTATTTGGAAATTTCGGATAAAGTACGTACCTTGCGTTCGAAATGAAAGTATTTGTTAAACTTTAAAACGGGAATTGCCTATCGGGAAATATATACTCTTTATAATTTTTTACTGAAAGGAGAAGAGTATGAACGTTCAAGTATTGAGTGACCAGGTATTGCTTAATAGCTACCTTGCGGGCAACCGGGGAGCTATTTCCCAACTCATCGAGCGGCACAGCCGTCGCGTTCGTGACTATATACGAATGATGGTCAAAGATAACGACGTCGCCGATGACATATTCCAGGAAACTTTCATCAAGGCAGTTCGCGTCATAGACGAGGGACGATACTCCGACAACGGCAAGTTCCTGTCGTGGATACTGCGCATAGCCCACAATCAGGTCATCGACCACTTCAGGGCCGCAAAGCAGGACAAACAACTGAACGAAGCCGACGCAGGATACAGTGTTTTGGGGACTTTGCGCTTCGCCGAGCGTACGATCGAGGACGACATGGTGTCGGCGCAGATCGAAAAAGATGTCCGCCGTTTGGTGGAGCTTCTTCCGGACGAGCAACGCGAAGTCGTGATGATGAGATATTACTCGGGATTGAGCTTCAAGGAGATAGCTGAACAGACAAACGTAAGCATAAACACCGCTTTGGGTCGTATGCGCTACGCCTTGATAAATTTGAGAAAAATGATCAAGGAAAATAATCTCGTTTTAAGCTGAATCGCACAATAAAAAATCAGGGCAGCCCGTTACTATTACGGAAACGATCTAAAACAGCTGCCTATGGTAGAAAGTGACGATAAGGCGTTATGTTCTGTTAGCGATGAAGAGTTGTTGATGCTGGGAGTCATAAAGGGAGACCACGAGCTTCTGTTCCTGGATTCCTATCTCGGCGAGATTCTTCGGAGTTAGCAATTAGGGTTAATTTTTAAGGGGGAGAGGGAGACTTCGGTTTCCCTCTTTTGTTTTGTCCGAAACATGCGTAAATATCTCACAAATGGTATTTTCATGCACAAAGCCTTGTGAACGGATATTATTTTATCTATATTTGTTTCAACTACACCAAAGGCTTACGACATGAAGAGACTCCTTGCCTTGCTTGCCCTGCTGATGCTGCCGGCAGTGTCATCGGCCGACGAACCGACAGAAGTGAAGGTTCCGAAGCCCAAAATCGATTTCCAGAAACAACACGAACTGCGTTTCTCGGGCGGTGCCTTCCCCACCATGGGCGATATTGCGTCATACCCGTACTGGATCGGCAATACCATCGACGGAACAAGGTCATACAACGGCCCGACATACGCTTCGGGCTGCTATACGCTCTCTTACGACTTCCGTTTCAAGAAGTGGTTCGACCTGGGCGTGGCACTGAGCTACTACGGGGAGTTCGGCTCGAAATACAGCAATGTCGACAATTCGAAGATCGGCAACAACAGCTCACAATACATATCCGTCATGCCCGTGGTCCGCTTCACATGGCTCAACAGACCATGGGTACGCATGTACTCCTCGCTGGGCGTGGGCATGGTGTTCAATACGTACAGCACTTACTCGGGACTCAAACAATACAGGTTCAACGAAACGGGGTGGTGTGCACAATTCTCGCCGTTCGGCATAGCCGTAGGGCGGGCGCTTTTCGGATATGCCGAAGTAGGCGTCGGCATACACGGCGCCCTGATCGTGGGCATAGGTTACAGGTTCAACTCGCAAAAAGCACCGAAACAATGAGACGTCTGATACTGATACTGGCCGCCATGGCCATGATGGCCGGCTGCCGCACGAGCGAAGGCGGGGAGTTCAACCCCACACTGACCGGATATACGCATTTCAGGCATGTCGACAGCTTCGTGGCCGGGCAGCTGCCCATAGTACGGGTCATGCTGCTGTTCAACGAGTACGTTGCGGCGGAGACCGAAGAGGACCGCAAAGAGATACACGACACCTATTTCTACACGAACCGGATCTTCGAAGGGGAACAGGGCCAATGGCATATCGTATCGTCATACACCGAACTGATCATCGATACGGGCGGCCTGACTCTCGACAGCGAAGACGCCGTGTGGACATTCAGGTATGCGGGCGAGCAGTACGATGTCGACAACATGCCGTCAATCACCAGCCCGGGCATCTCGTCCGACGGCGAGAGGCGGCTCTACACGCTTCACATACCGGGAAAGGTCGACCTCGAGCTCTCCATAAAACCCACATACGTCACCACCGATGACAATGCAAAACAGGAGCTGCGCTTCGACACGCTCATTTCGGGCAGCGGCAAACTCTCGGTGAATTACGGCAGCCCCGGCCCCGCAACCTCCATCACGTTCGAGGCCACCGAGCCGGTGCACGGACAGGACCCCACGGCGTCATGGTTCGACAGCGGGTCATGGGAGATATGCGCCGTGGCAAGCGACTACACCGACAAGCTCCAGGCACAATACCTCGGAGTATCGCATGTAAAGATATTCTTCAACGGCTACAGCCGTGAATACAGTTACGACGGCATGTACATGTATTGACACCATGGGAGCCGGACGCCACATACGCATTGCAATGCTTCTGCTCGTGCTGGCGGCAATGGCTGGCACGGCCTTCGCGGGCGGACGCCGCGACAAGAGGGAGCGGCCTCCATTCACGCCTCAGCATGAAGTGAGGGTATCGTGGGGCGCCTGGCCGTTAAATGTGTACATCAACATGTTCTATCCCAGACCAACCTACGTCAGCAAGACGGGGTTCAGCGGCGCGGCAACGGTATCATACGGCTACCGGTTCAGACGGTGGCTGTCGCTGCACGCCAACCTGTCGTACAGCGGATTATACGAGCGCAGGAACATGGTTGATGATGACAGCTATGTAGGCACCGACATGAGGCACGTAATAACACTCCTGCCGACGGTACGCTTCACGTGGCTCAACCACCCGGACATACGGCTATACTCGTCCATCGGGTTCGGCGCGGCGATGTATATCGGACACTCATTCCGCGACGTATATCCCGAGCATTACATGGGCTACGCCCCCGCCTTGCAGATAACGCCGCTCGGCATAGCCTTCGGACGCAGCTTCTTCGGCTACATCGAGGGCGGCATCGGGACACACGGCTGCATTGTCGCAGGCTTCGGATACCGGTTCAACGACACGACCAAATAGAGACAAAAATGGAGATAATATTCGCAACAAACAACGCACACAAACTCTCGGAGGTGCAGGCCGTACTCGGTGACGGTTTCCGCCTCGTAACGCCGCGCCAGTGCGGCATCGACGAAGAGATACCCGAAACCGGGGAGACGCTCGAGGCCAACGCTTCGCAGAAGTCGCACTATCTGCACGAACGCACGGGCCGCGACTGCTTCGCCGACGATACCGGACTTGAGGTCGAGGCCCTTGGCGGCGCCCCGGGCGTGCACTCGGCCCGCTATGCCACCGACGGCCACGATTTTGCAGCCAACAACCGCCTGCTGCTGAAAAACCTGCAGGGCGCGACCAACCGCCGCGCACGTTTCCGAACCGTTATCTCGCTGCTGCTCGAAGGCCGCGAGTATCTGTTCGAAGGGATTGTCGAGGGGCATATCGCCGACCACGAATCGGGTTGCGAGGGCTTCGGTTACGATCCCCTCTTCATACCCGACGGGTTCGACCGCTCGTTCGCCGAGATGACGCCCGACGAGAAGAACGCCGTATCGCACCGCGGGCGGGCCGTACGCAAGCTCGCAGAGTTCCTGCAGTCCAGAGAAGCCGGACACGGCGGCAAATAATCCGGCTCCGGTGCCGGAGACAAACACCGCACCTCATGCCGCCAACAAAAAACCGTTCCCTTCGAGGGGAACGGTTTTTTCGTGCAAGCCCTGTAAGCCGAGTTCTGTTCTCCGCCCGCAGGCGAAGCCTCCATCATTTATCTACGACCGCAGTCACCTGCGGCCTCAAGCGACCTACCCCCCGACATCGGACGAGCAACCCTTGGCTGTCGGTATACATGGTCTTGCAACCCGTCAGACGTACTGCCGGAGCGTATTGCTACCTCCGCGGTGGGCTCTTACCCCGCCTTTTCACCCTTACCCTTGCGGGCGGTTGTTTTCTGTTACGTTACTACGCCCTTACGGACGTCAAGTCGTTAGCTTGGACGGCGCTCTGTGTTGCTCGGACTTTCCTCCCCCCGCCGAAGCGGGCAGCGATGGAGCGGGCTTGCCGCCACAAAGGTACAAACAATCCTCAAAACGGCAATTCCCGGCAACTGTTTTTATACGCGGCACACGTTTTGGAAGCACCAAAAAAAGAAAGGGGTTTGAACTGTCTGGCAACAATCAAACCCCGGTTAGGTTAGTTAGGTTAATGAGAAATGGGAGAACCCCACGTTTGTAACACAAATATACGTCAGATTTTCAATAAAAACAAACATTTTTAATGTTATTTTTTCAGATGAGAGGCTCACATTTTTATGTTTGACAATAGTGAAACCATGCAGAAGTACCGTTTTTTAAATTTTTTAAATAGATTGTTTCGAATGCGCAAACGATACAGCAAGCACTAAACGCCCATTACCTTCAACTCGTCAACCTCACGGACATCGGTACAAGAGAGGTTTTTGGACCCGTTTTCAGCCATGTATTTGCTCCTGTAAGCCGACGGCGTAATCAGGAATTCCTTTTTGAATAATTTTATAAAATGCGAAGTATTCGGGAAGGCACACTCGTTGCCTATCTCCGATACCGACATCGATGTGGAGATCAGCAGCAACCGCGAATGCATCAGACGGTGGCGTATGAACCACTTGTGCGGCGGCATCGAGAAACGGCGCTTGAACTCCTTCTTGAAAGAAGTGAGCGAACGGTTGCATATGCCCGACAGCTGTTCGATCGACACGTCCTTGAACATATGGTCGTAGACAACCTGCTCGAAGTTGCCGCGGGCGATGTCGATATTGCTCATCAGCTTGCTCTTCATGCAGCAGTCGTCGTGCGACATTATCAGGTAGATGAGTTCCGTCATCTTGATGTTTTCGGCCGTTTCGTCATGCTGGAATACCTCCTCGCGCAGATAGCTGTTGGTATTGCCGAAGAAACTCTTGGCTGCATTCCATGCCGGCATGGCGACATGATTGTGGAAACGGCACCAGTCGCACGAATGGCTGTTGGAGAAGTGAACTCCGTACGAAATGTTCAGATGCGACAGAATATGCTGGAGGCATGACGGCGTATAATAAAAGACTATCTGCTCGAACGGATAACCTTCCTCGGGAAAGTGCTCGACATAGTGATGCCCCACGCCCATATAGAATATGTCGCCACGCGAGATACGATAACGACGGTCGCCGTAATAGACATATTTGGTACCGCGCAAAAGGTAACCGATTGCATTACGCGACAGGGTAACCGACTCGATTCCCGAATGAGAGGCCTCAACATATTTTACTATCTGAGGCTGCTGTTGAGTTGATGATTTTTCCATAAAATCTATTTAACATGGTCGCTGACAGAATCATCTGTTAAGCAAATATATAAAAATAATATTATATGTTACAATAAATTATTTTATATTAAGGACAAACGCCCCTTATCATGCAAACAAAGGACTCAACGGAACATTCCGCTATTGCACAAACAGATGCAAAAAGAATACCAGAACAATAAGCGAATACAATGCCAGAGACAATGTTTCACGCATGCGCAGGAACATTATGGGCATAATGACAGCCGCAGGCAGCGCGGCAAAGGCAAAGAGGCCGACCGTAGCTGACGGAAGAATGAAAGCCGCACACGCCAGGACAAACGATACGATGTTGAACATGAGGATACCGCGAGGCTTTACCCCCACCGAGTGTTTGTCGGCGAGAAACATGGCTGCGGAGCATAACATGACGAATGAATATACACCCACGGCAGCGAGGGCAACGACTGGATCGGAGCCGCCCAGGGTATAGCCGCTATGACACGTCAGAGCGTCGATGAACATGTCGACAGGAGCGACGAACTCACCGCCGAGAAACCACGTCAGGTAACATATCGCCAGCGGCCCGAGTAAAATACCTGCAAACAGCACAAGAATCTCGCGCAACGAAAAACCGAACATCATGACGGCTATTACGGCCAGCGGCAACACGTAAACGGCCGGGGCATACAGCATCGGCACGAGCCCGACACACACACCGGCATACATCAGCTTTGACATGTCCATACCACGCACATAGGCACCGCTCAGATAGCGCAGGGCCAAGGCTGCAAGGTAGGCACCCAAAGCGACCGAAAGGCTTGTTGTGCTTATGAAAATTCCGCACGCCACGAACCCGTACAGAGGGATCGAGAAGAAGCAGTGCATCGGGTAGAGCGAAAACAGTATTGTCATGCGGCCGACAACAACACCCGTAAACACGGCCAGGATCGCCGACAGCACAATAGCGGCTATCGGGTGTGCCGACTGCCACGAATCGACCAGGGTCCCCAGAATCGGGGCTTCAGCGCCCACAAGCATCTCATCGCCGAACGGGGCCCGGGCAAAGCGCACGAAAGCCACCGTCGCGACTATCACGAGGGTAAGGAGTGACGACAGAGGTGTTTGTCTGACTACGGAGTAACGCATGATGCAAATATAGTGAAAGGTGAGCGCAGAGACAAACCGAAAACAAAGTTTTCAATGTTTGGATATGCAGAACCGAATATATTTACGACGGCACGACGGGCACATAGGTCATCTACATATTCCGACACAACCGAATCTCATACATAAATACAGTTCTGAAGGACAGGCAGGCCGAACTACAAAAATTAATCCTTAACTTTGCATCATGCTGATCAATTCATTCCAACACGACTGCCCGGAAGCCGGGTGCGACGAGGCCGGGCGCGGCTGCCTTGCGGGGAGCGTATTCGCCGCCGCCGTAATACTGCCTCCGGGGTTCAGTCACCCGCTTCTCAACGACTCGAAACAGATGACAGAGCGCAACCGCAACCTGTTGCGCGAGATTATCGAAAACGAAGCCGTAGCATGGGCCGTACAGGAGATTACAGCCGCACGCATCGACGAAATAAACATTCTCAACGCATCATTCGAGGGCATGTCGCTGGCCGTGGCACAGCTCGATCCCCAGCCGGGCTTTCTCGCCATCGACGGCAACAGATTCCGCACCACGCTCACTATACCCTACAAATGCATCGTCAAGGGTGACGGCAAATATGCGAACATAGCTGCAGCCTCGGTACTGGCCAAGACCCATCGTGACGAGTACATGAAGCGTCTCGACGAAGAGTACCCCATGTACGGCTGGGCGAAGAACAAGGGCTACCCGACGCGCGAGCACAGACTTGCCATCCGGAAATACGGGATCTCACCGTACCACAGACTTAGTTTCAACCACGAGATAGACCAGCTCGAACTGTTCTGACCGCAACAACCGGTCTCTGCTGCAACTTCGTGACATACGCCCAACACCCACAGCATCGGCCACAACTCTGCGGCATGTCCACGACGCACCACAGCATCGGCCGCTGCATGGCGGCATAATACCCGCGACAAGATACCCCAATTACAACGCAGCAGTGTCTCAGCGCCTCGGCGTCATGGCTTCGCCGCCACAGGCTGTCATATGCCGATATCGTCGCACATGGCAAGACCCACAATGGCAGCACGGTCATACCACGACTCCACCGTACCGGGCGCCCCATGGCGGAACAGCAGCACCAACGAACCACGCAAAAAAACATCGGGCAGACCCTGACGGATCTGCCCGATGTGTCGTCATATCAGCACCGAAGGATTAGTAACCCAGTGTTTTCGATGCAGCATAGGATATCTTCAGGGCATTCGCACGACGGAGCTCCTGCTTTACGTCGGTCACGATACCCATCTTCGTACCGCCGTCGGCCTTGAGGCAGATGGTCATCTGCGCACGGTCGGCCTCATTGAGCTTGTCGCGCTCACCGGCAACGAAATCGAGAATATCCTTGGTAGTTCTGTACGAGTCGTTCAACTGAATACGAGGGGCCGTACCGAATTTTGCCTGCATTACGGGCGTCGGCTGGCCGATATGTATGTAGCTGACGAGCGATTTTTTCTCAAGCTTCTGGACCTCGGTTGCTTCCGGGAGGCGATACCTCACGAGCAGTTCCTGATCACGCATGGTGGTTGACACCATGAAGAAGAACAGGATCATGAAGATAACGTCCGGAAGAGATGCGGTCGAGATAGGGGGCAGACTCTTGTCGCCCTTCTTTTTCATTACTGCCATACTACTTCTTCTTCCCCATATTTCGCGGCTCGGCCTCCGAAATCTTCAAAGGCACGGCCTTGGTTATAACTTTACTCTCCTCTTCCTGCAGATCGCCGAACTTCTTACCGAATTTCGACATTGCAACCTCATCGCGTACTTCATTGAACGCACGGGTCAACTCATTCTGCACCATGATGTAGACCTGATAACCCGTATCACGGGTGGTCTGCAGCGATACGACGCCCTGGCTAACGGGATAAGCCCACTTCGAGCCGTTGGGCATTTCGATCTCGACAACCTCTTTTTCGGGGAGGTTGGGATCGTCGAACCGGTTGAGAATGAAGTCTTTGGTTTTGTCCTTGAGCTGGTGGATATCAATCACCTGACCTCCGGCCATAATGTTACCGTTACCCGAAACGAATACCAGGAAAAGGTTACGTTCCTTAACCTTGATATCCTCTTGTTTCACGTTCGGGTCGGGCATGGGCGGAAGTACGCGGACAAGACCCGTATCGACATTCATCGTAGTGGCGACAAGGAAGAAAATCAGCAACAAGAAGGCGATGTCGGACATTGAACCGGCATTTATTTCTTGTACTTTTCTTTTATCTCCTGCCATTGTCGTGCTATTTTAATGCGTTGTAAATTTCGGTGCCGATCGTTACCAGAATAGCCGCAACAAGGGCTACATAGGTTACGATGATACCGGTTTCGGCGATAACCGTCGGAGTACGTGCGAAGAAGCCGCCATTGGCTATATCGGGTATTTCAACGGTATGACCGGCCGAGATGAAGTATGCCACGCCCACAACGACCACGATAAGGACGAACGACAGCGAAGCTCCCTTTATGCTGGCAGGGTTCTGGACAGTGCTGAACACCGCGCTGACGATGGCCGACAGTACGGCAAGTCCCAACAATACGTAGCACCATATCAGATTGAAACTGATGGAGGCGTCGTATGCCGAGAAATCGTCGGAATGCGGCGTCGCAATGGCATAGATCAGCAATGCCACCGTTATTGCCAGCAGGATTCCCAACAATATATTCAATTTCTTTTTCATAATGTTCTTTTAACTCTTTAACAGGTCTGGATTATTTCTTGTTATAAACTGTCAGCATATCCATCAGCGTGATGGAAGCGTCCTCCATATCGTTGACCATAGAGTCGATCTTCGATATGATATAGTTGTAGAACAACTGAAGAATAACCGCAGAAATAAGACCCAGCATGGTAGTCAAAAGGGCGACCTTGATACCACCTGCAACCAGCGTAGGGCTGATATCACCGGCAGCCTGGATGGCATCGAATGCGTCGATCATGCCGACAACGGTTCCCATAAATCCCAACATAGGAGACAGAGCGATGAAAAGGCCGATCCAGCTCAGGTTGGACTCCATCAAGCCGGTCTGAACCGATCCGTACGATACTACCGACTTCTCAACGGCGTCGAGACCCTGGTTGTAACGGTCGAAGCCCTGATAGAAGATCGAAGCGATAGGACCGCGGGTGTTGCGGCAGAGCTCCTTGGCAGCCTCGATACCGTCCTTCTGGAGAGTATCCTCAACGCTGGCGAGGAACTTCTTGGTGTTGATGGTCGAGAAAGTCAGATAAAGAATACGCTCGATAGCGATTGCAAGACCGACTACCAAGCAGAGGAGCACCGGAAGCATCCATATCCAACCACCCTCGAGGAACTTCTGCATCAGCACGTGGTGCATCGACTCGCCTGCGATCTCAACTTCGGGATCGATAGCGGGAGCAGCCTCCTCGACTACGGTCTCTTCAACAACAGCTTCTTCAGTTGCAGGAGTTGCGGGTGCAGCCTCTTCCTGAGCGAAAGCGTTAACAGTGCCAAATGACATCATGGCCACTGACAAAATCAAAAATAATTTTTTCATAGTTGTTTTTAATAAGTTAAAAATTTGAATCAGTTATTAATTTCAAGTTTTTGTTATTTTTCGGTTCCTTTAATCCGCAAAAGCCCTTCACAGCCCATTTTCCGGCCTTGACAGGACTCCGGCAGATGATTCTTCTCGCAATTTGTCTGAACTTTCAACTCGTTATAAATCAACTCTTAACGCCACACGGACACTATTGCGGCCTTCCAATGGCGCACTTATCAGTGCGAAATATAGAAAAAATATTCCACTTATGCAACGTCGTCCGGAGTAAATTCTCCTTTGACCGGTTCAAGCAGCAGACGCCGGCGCTCGGCATCGGGGCGCTCGCCGCCGAGCAGATACATCAGTTTTGTCACGGCAGCCTCCGTGGTCATGTCGTGGCCGCTGATCACGCCGAGGCTCTGGAGGCGCATTCCCGTCTCGTAAAGGCCCATCGAAACGGACCCTCCCGCACATTGCGTCACATTCATCACGACGATACCGCGTGCGATGGCCTCGCGCAGCGCCGCAACAAACCATTCGCTCGTCGGGGCATTGCCCGAACCGTAGGTTTCGAGAACCACACCCTTGAGGCCGTCGACCGACAATATCGCGCGGAGGATCCCCTCACCGATACCCGGAAAGAGCTTGATCACGACCACGCCCTCGCTCAGCGAGGTGGCTATGCGCAGTTCGCCCCCGTCGTCGACGGGGTGGGCAATGGCGGCATGGTTGTAGGCGATGTTTACCCCCACCTCGGCCAAGGCCGGATAGTTGTACGAGCTGAAGGCACTCAGCTCTTCGGCGCTCTGCTTGGTCGTGCGGTTGCCGCGGAAGAGCCTGTTCTGGAAATAGAGGGCCACCTCCGGCACCACGGGACGTCCGTCACGCACGGCACCGGCGATTTCGAGCGCCGTAATCAGATTCTCGCGCCCGTCCGTACGCAATATGCCCATAGGTATCTGGCTGCCGGTGAGGATCACCGGCTTCGCAAGGTTTTCGAGCATGAAACTCAGCGCCGAAGCCGTATAGGACATCGTATCGGTTCCGTGCAGCACGACAAAGCCGTCGAAACGGCGGTAGTTGTCACGTATGATCTCGGCCAGTTCGACCCACCGGCGCGGCGTCACGTTCGACGAGTCGATCGGCGTCATCGTCAGCACGTCGATGTCGACATTCAGGCGCTTGATCGACGGGATCTCCTCATACATCGCATTGAAGTCGAACGGGACGAGCGTCCCGTTGGCATCGCTGCGCATACCGATCGTTCCACCGGTGTATATCAACAGAATGGAAGGTTTTTTCATAATACGCATATCTTAATTTTTTTCTTTGCACGGGAAAAGGAACATGCATTCGGCGTTGGTCGTGGTACGGACCGCCACCTCTTCGGGCGTCACCCCCTTGAGTTCGGCCACCTTCTCGCAGACATACCGCACGTATGCCGGCTCATTGCGCCGGCCGCGGTACGGCACTGGCGTAAGGTAGGGACAGTCGGTTTCGAGGACGATGTCGTCGAGCGACATCTCGCGCACGACGTCGGCCACGGCGCTCTTGCGGAATGTCACCACACCGCCTATGCCGAAGAGAAAATCGCCGTATCCACGCAGTTCGCGGTAGCACTCGACGCTGTCCGAGAAGGCGTGGAATACGCCGCGCACGCCGCGACCGGCAAAGCGCCGCATCACCATGCGCATCTCGTCCCACGCACTGCGCGTATGCACGGCTATGGGCAGCCCGTATTCGACCGACATCTCGACCTGCGCCTCGAAAGCCTCGATCTGCTCGTCGCGGAAGTCGTTGCTCCAGTAGAAATCGAGACCTATCTCCCCGACACCGCAGAAATAACCCTGCGGTTGCCTGTCAAGCTGGCGGCGCACCTCGTCCAGCGCTTCGCGCCAGTGCGGATTGTCGTTTACCGAAGTCGGGTGCAGCCCCATCATCGGCCTGCACACCTCCGGATATTTCGCGCACGTATCGAGCATTCGCCCGTAGCTTTCGCCGTCGATTGCCGGCAGCAGGAGTTTCGTCACGCCCGCGGCCAGGGCCGACGCCACGACCTCGTCACGGTCGTCGTCGAACTCGGGTTCATATATGTGCGCATGTGTATCTATCATTATCATGGTTCAATCGTTTCAACCCATCTTATCAGTTCCATTTCGGCATCGGCCTCACCCTTCACCGGCGAGCCGGCATATACTTCACCGGCGCGGGCCAGCAGCGCCTCCGCCTTCGCCGCATCGCGTTCGACGAGCCTTGCCCATGCATATTGCAGCCTTATGCAGCTCAGCATATAACGGCCATAGCGCTCGACATGTCTGCGCAGCGCCGGCGTGTACATCTGCTCCAGCCGCCAGCGCTCACCGCCCGTAACGATCCCGACAAACAGCAGTTCGGCCTGCACCTCCCGGCGGAATATCTCGACGCCGCCGGCCCCGGCGGCATCGGCACGCTCCAGCAGGTCCCGCGCCTGTTCGAAGCAGTGCATCTCGATCAGCCTGTCGGCAGCCATGCCGGCCACGGCAACAGTCATATAATTGCCCATGTCCGCGCCTTCGGGCAGCGAGAACCACTCCCCGGGCATGTCGCGCAGCCGTTCGCCGCGACTCTGCAGGGCATTGACCTTCAGCTGCAGCCACAGCGACCTGCGGGCGAAATCGTCGCGCCCCACGGTAACAAGGTTGTATCCGTCATTGGGCACGCCGTTTATCTTCAACGGCACCCCGTTCGTTATGACAATGTATGTTCCCGACACGAAGAGCATGGCCAGCAACGCCGCCCAGAATACGGGCATTGCCACATGTGCGGCGACCGCAACTGCCGCGACCGACACCACAAGGTTGGCCGCAACGCCTCCCATGCAATACAGCCTGTACGGGAACTTCCCGTCGGGTGTTGACGGCGGCTCCAGCAGGCACTGACCGGCCGTACCCTCGATGCTGAAACGTTTAAAGCGCCAGCGTCCCTGCTCCTTCACCACCATGCGGTTGCCTATGCGGAACGAGACAAAGCGGTAACCCGACGACAAACCGCCGAGCAGGTGTCCCGTTTCATGAATCAGCACCTGAAGCACCGCCGCAGCCGCGAGCAGCAGCATCGCAATGCACCACCACATCATGAAGTACCAGAACCCGCGCGGCATGATCTCCTCGCCGACAACGCGGCGCAATGACGGCACGGCAGCAAACACGGCGGCGATACAGACACCTACGGCCAATCCGAGTCCGAACATCGCAACCACGGCCTTTATTCTGGTTTTTATGTTGTTACGAGCAGCCATGGTCATATTGTCTTCCTATATCGTTTTCCGGGCAGTTGGCATACGGCACCGGCAAGTTCGAGTACAATCAGCCGGGCCGTCAATTCACCGGCAGTGATACTCACGCGCGAGAGCAGCTCCTCGAAAGAGAGAGGTTCGGGCGTAGCGAACAGATCCAGAATCCTGGCATCGTCCGGCGAGATATCCGACACGGCATTTGTGTCGTCACAAGGCAACGCCGGGTCCAGGTCCCACGCCAATTCCCCGACCACGTCTTCGGCCGAGAGTACAAGCTGGGCCTTGCGGTTGCGTATTAGCATGTTTGTACCGACAGACGCGGAGTCCGTCGCACGTCCCGGTACGGCCATGACCGAGCGGTTGTAACCGTCGGCGAAACGCACGGTCGAGAGCGCCCCTCCGCCCGCATGCGACTCGACGATAACCGTACCGCAGCCGAGACCGGCAATGATGCGGTTGCGGGGAATGTAATAGGAGCCGTTCTGTTTGGTGCAGGACGGGAGTTCCGAGAATATCGCGCCGCCATGCTCCACGATATCCCGCGCGAGCGGCGCATGTTGAGCAGGCGTAACATCGGGCAGGGCATTGGCCACAACGGCCACGGTCGCAACGCCATGGGCAAGTGCGGCCCTGTGTGCCGCAGAATCTATGCCGAAGGCCAGTCCGCTGACAATGCACAGGCCGGGGACCAGGCGGGCAAGCCCTTCGACAAGCTGCATGCACATTCGCTCGCCATACGGGGTCATGCGCCGCGTACCGACAAACGATATCGCACGCAGCGACAGGGCCTCAACCGAGCCGCGCACATATATGACATGTGGATAGTCGTCGATCTCGCGGAGCAATGCGGGGTATGCCTCATCGGTCGATGCGACGGGAAGCACACCATTGCGGCGGCAGTACTCAAGTTCCCGTTCAGCCTGCCTCATACCCTTGCGCGAGGCAATATTACGGGCCACATCGGGCCTCAGCTCCGCACGCCGGACAAGTTCCTGCTCCGAAGCCGCGAAGACGGCCCGGGCATTGCCGAAGAGATTCAACAGATGTACGACACCCCTCACGCCAAGGGCGGGAGTCATCGTCAGGGCAATATCTTCGATCTCCATTCGGCGAAAATTTAAACAGGTCGTTCGGCGGCGCGCTAATCGACAAAATTGCATGTAAAATTAATAATTTTTTGTCTATTTTTGCAGTTAAGAGAAATCTTTGTATATTTGCGAACCCGAACGGCATGAAGAGGGTTACATATGGTCTGATGGGTGAGAGGCTTAGCCAACGGTCTGCAAAACCGTCTACAGCGGTTCGAATCCGCTTCAGACCTCACGAAAGAGGCTTACAGATGACTGTAAGCCTCTTTTTTCTTATCCGCCCGTACAAAATAAGACCGGCCTTAGCGGTTGCACCGTATCCGAGAGTACCGTTGCCATTCATCGGGTACCCCAAAGCTATATAGTCCGTTCCGGGCTGAAGATCGGGCCATACATAGTCGTCATCAACGGCCATGGGATCCGAGAAGAATGCCACATACTGACGGATATACCCCTCAGGGTCATCCTTGTAATCCTCAACCGGATGAGCATAGAGATCCTCATAGTCGGCCACGGTCAACACGCCCTGATAATAGCAGCTTGTATTGTCACTCATGGTATAAACAAGACGGGCCGTATTGTCGGTCACCTCCTTGACCTCGATCGACAGAGTACCGGGCAGCGGCAGCGAGGCATCGTAAGCGGGCGCTACCAGCGTATACTCCGAAGTGGAGATTATCTGACCTGCACTGTCCGTGGAGACTATGCCGATGTAGTAAGCCTCATCGGGAAGGCCGTTCAGAGCCATAGTAAATTCGGTATCGGCCGTATACACCGGGACCATTCCATACGTATAGTAGAGTTTAAGAACTTCCGACAACGATAAAAACAAAAAGGAGCGATCTCCCATATCGGGAAATCACTCCTTTGCCAATATCGGCACGGCGACACGATTGCGCCTGCCCCCGATGACTCGGTTCACCGGCGAGCCTTCACGCACGCACATGCGCCGCCATGTACGACACTACTTCATGTTGTCGTTTTGAAGCGTCTCGCCCTTGTACTCGCCTGTCAGAGCCTGCAGGAAGTCGGTGATCAGCGCCACCTGCTCCTCCGTAAGCTCCTCGCCAACCTGGTAACGGGCCATCATCTCAACTGCCTCCTCCAGCGTCTGGACGCTGCCGTCATGATAGTAGGGATAGGTCAGGGCCACGTTTCGCAGTCCCGGCGTACGGAAACGGAAACGGTCGCGCTCAATACCCGTCTGCGCCCAACGGCCGTTGTCGCCGTCGGTAAGTCCCGACTTCTCCTGCAGTTCGCGATCCTTGAAGTAGTCGGCGCGCTTGCCCATAAGCTCATAACTCAGGCCGCCCATGTTCACACCGGCATGGCAAGTTGCGCAGCTGTACTCCTTGAAGAGTTCGAAACCCCTGATCTGGTCGGCGGTCATGGCCGTCTTGTCACCCTTGAGATAGCGGTCGAACGGCGAATTCGGAGTAACGAGCGTGCGCTCGTACTGCGCAATGGCATCGGTTATGGTTGCCTGGCTCAGCCCTTCGGGATATGCAGCCTTGAAAGCCTTGACGAAGGCACGGTCACGGCTCAGGCGTGCAACGATCTCGTCGAACGACGAGCAGCCCATCTCCACGGGGTTGAGCGGGGGACCGGCAGCCTGATCGGCAAGCGTCGCCGCACGGCCGTCCCAGAACTGCGCGAAGTTGAAGACGGCATTGTAAACCGTCGGGGCATTCACGCCGCCCAGCTGTCCGCCGATACCCTCGGAATACTTCAGGTTGTCCACGCCGCCGGTATTGATCCCGTGGCATGTGGCACACGAAACGGTCCCGTCGGCCGACAGGCGCGTGTCGTGATAGAGCAGATAGCCCAACTCGGCCTTGTCGGCATCATACTCGACCGCATCGGGTACGGGCCGCACGCTCTCGTTGGCGAATTCGGGAGCCGCCAGCGGGTTGGGATAGAACTTTGCACGCTGGTCGCGGATCCAGTCGAGCAGCACCTCCGATTTCTTTTTGGTCAGCGACGAACCCCAGTGCACCAGATAGTACTTGGCAAGGGGCATCGTACCGTCCATCACGGTCTTCTCGACCTTGGCGAGGTCCACCTCGTTCACGGCTTCGCCGCTGCCGACGGCTACGAGCATCGGCTCGATGTCGAAGGCCTTGTAGCCCTCGACGATATCCTCGGTGATGACCTTCCTGGCAATCGGCCAGTTGGCATAGAACGGAAGCGGGGGATTCGCGGTGTGGCACTCGATACAGCCGCCACTGTCGAGAATCTTGGCGACGCGCTCGTCGGCGGGCATCGACTCCGAAGGCGTCGTATTGACGGCCCGGTAGACGATGGCGCAGACAACGACCACGCCAATCGCGGCAATGATGATTTTCGAACTTGTTTTCATTGTCTTAGGGTTTTAATGAAACTTGGGTTTATTGTGCTACGTTGTAAAGATGCAGGCTTTCGGCCGATGAGGGCAGATACTTGTAGCCGTACCAGCACATCTGCAGCAGCAGGAACCCGACGACAACCGCCACATAGAGCCAGCGGCTGCGCGACGAGCGTGTCAGCCTCAGGTGGATATATGCGAGGTATGCGGCTGCGGTCATGGCGGCCCAAGTCTCCTTGGGGTCCCAGTCCCAGAAGTCGCCCCAGGCCTGCTTTGCCCAGATCGAGCCGGTAAGCATGCCCGTGAAGAGCAGTCCGGTGCCGATATAGACGAGGTTGTCGACCGACTCCAGATAGTCGTGCCCGCGCCTGACGAGCGCAGCCACGGCAAGCAGGAAAGCACAGGCGAGAATGCCGTATGCGAACATGTAGACCGTGACATGTGGAATGAAGAACGGGCTTTGCAGAGCCGGCACGAGCGTACGGTCGTGGATTTCGGGTCTGAATATGTTTATGAAGCAGAAGACCGACGAGAGCACCGTCGTGAACAGCAGCAGCCAGCGGTAGCGCCACCGGCCGTAGACCATGGCGCCGGCCGCCATGACGAAGAGCGAGTACCACAGACGTGTCTCGCCCATGGTCCTCATGGGCGGACGGCCGAGCGACACCCACATTCCGGCCACGAAAGCCCCCAGCACGGCGACTCCGGCCCATGACAGCGACAGCGACACCGCCGCACGCCTTGGTGCGGCCATGGCCGTTACGCCTCCCGCCAGCGACAGGAGCATCGACACTGCGGCGAAATATGTAAAGGTCTCCCAGCCCATATCAAACTCTTTGACGTCCGCCGCGGATCATGGCAACGGCTCCTGCGAGGAAGAGCAGCAGTCCTGCCAGTGCGGCATATTTCCATGGTTGTACGACAAATTCGAGAATACAGTATTGCGAATCGCTGCCGGCAGCCGTATCATACCCGGCCAGATAGATATCCTGCCTCCACGACTTGCGCCACGGGTGGTTCACCCGCAGCGTGCGGCTCTTCCCGTCGGCCGTGACCACGGCCCGGAATCCCGAAGGCTGCCCGTTGTCGTAGAAGTCGGCCTCGAACGACTCGACGGCAAGCGTATATCCCAGCGAGTGCGGGAGTCCCCGGTCATCGTACGCGACATCGGTGCTGCCGCCCGTATCGACGGCCGCACGCAGCCTCTGCATGTCGGGTGCGCCGAACGCAAGCGCCGCAACGAATATGAACAGACCCGCATGGTTGAGCAGGAAACGCAGCCGCATGGCACCGCGATACCTGAGCATTGCAAGGAAGAGCACCGCAAGCGTCAGCAGCAGCACGGCTCCGAATATCCACGAACGCTGGAACTCGGCCCGCGGCCACAACGCCACGGGAATGCAGCAAACCGCAGCCAGCACCACGACGGCCGCTCCGGCATACCCCGACGCGAAGGCGGCCGCAAAACGGCTTTTGCCCGCCTCGCGATTCAGCACGAAGAGCCCGCCGACAAGGGCCAGCAATATGGCCGCATTGACGGGAAACGCGAACATGCGTATGTCCGGATTGCCGAACGCAACCTGCAGAACGGCGGCAACGGCCAGCGTTGCGGCAACGGTGTATGTGAATATCCTGTCCATTCCTGCAATATCCCAATGTAAAAATAGTATTTTCTCCGTATTGCATGACGCACAAACGGCATTTTTCGTCAAAAAAAGTCACATGCGGGACAAAAAACGTCGCGGACGGCAGCGTCCGCGACGCCCGTTGCACATGGCCATGGTCATGGTCTTGTCTGCCCGTCGCCCTCGATCAGGTATTTGTATGTCGTCAGCTCGCGCAGCGCCATCGGGCCGCGGGCGTGGAGTTTCTGGGTGCTGATGCCGATCTCGGCCCCGAAACCGAACTGGGCACCGTCGGTGAATGCCGTCGAGACATTGACATATACGCATGCCGCATCTACGTTCTTCATGTAGAGGTTCGCGGCCTCGGGGTCCTCGGTGACGATGGCCTCGCTGTGTTTCGACGAATAACGGGCGACATGCTCCATAGCCTCGCCTATGGAATCGACCGTCCTGACCGACATCTTGTAGTCGAGGAACTCGGTGCCGAAGCTCCCGTCGGAGGCCGAGGCGAGCAGCTCCGCAGGATAGTGTCCGTCGAGTGCGGCAAAGGCCCTCGCATCGGCATATATCAACACCCGGCTGGCAGCCAGCGGGGCGCACAGCGACGGCAGGTCGGAGAGTCTCCCGCTGTGTATTACAAGTGTATCGAGGGCGTTGCATACGCTCACGCGCCGTGTCTTGGCGTTGTTGATTATGGCCGCCCCCTTGGCCACATCGCCCGCCACATCGAAATAGGTATGGCATATTCCCGCACCGGTCTCTATGACCGGCACGCGCGCATGGTCGCGGACATACTCTATGAGGCCCTTGCTGCCGCGCGGGATAATCAGGTCGACATCACCGGTCGCAGCCAGCAGTCCGGCCGTAGCCTCACGGTCGGGCGGGAGCTGTATCACGGCATCGGGATTCTCGCCGCACTGTTCCAGCGCCTCGCGTATCACGCCGACGATCGCGGCATTCGAGCAGCGGGCGTCGCTGCCGCCCTTGAGCAGGCAGGCATTGCCCGACTTGAAGCACAGCGAGAAGACATCGAACCCCACATTCGGCCGCGCCTCGTATATCACGCCTATGACGCCGAACGGGACGCTGACCCTGGTAATGCGCATGCCGTTCGGGCGCACCGTCCGGTCGAGGACGTGACCCAGCGGCGACGGCAGCGTCGCCACGTTGCGCATGTCGGCCGCAATGGCCGCAATACGCTCAGGTGTAAGCATCAGACGGTCGTACATAGGGTTGCTGCGCTCCATGCGCGAGAGGTCCTCGGCATTGGCGGCCAGTATGCGCTCCGTCCGGGCTTCGGTCTGCGCCGCCACATGGAGCAGCACCTCGTTCACACGCTCCTCGCCGAGCATGTTGAGCCGCAGGCTCGCCGCACGGCTCCGTTCGAACAACGGTTTAAGATTCATGGCAATCATACGGTATTATGCCCGCAGGCATTCAATCAAGATAGAGATAATCGTAATGTATCAGGGCCTTGGCACCCCGCCTGCCGACCAGCGCACGCGCCTCGCCGCTGTCGACGGACACACGTCCCACGCCTATCGCCACGCCGTCGGGCGAGACTATGCGCACGATGTCGTCCTTCTCGAACTCCCCCTCGATACGGCTCACCCCCACCGGCAGCAGGCTCACGGCACGCGACGACTGCAACGCCTCGCACGCCCCGGCATTGACATGCACCTCGCCCTTGGTGAAGCCTTCGGAGTGGGCGATCCACCGCTTCACTCCCGAAACCGGACGCGACGACGGCAAAAAGCGCGTGCAGACGACATCGCCGCCGCCAAGCACGTCGAGCAGTATGTTGTCGCGTTTGCCGTTGGCGATGACCACCTCGACGCCCTCGTCCGCCACCTTGCGGGCTATGCGGCACTTGGTGAGCATGCCCCCGCGGCCGAACTCCGACTTGCCGGCACGGACATACTGCGCCAGATCGTCGCGCCCCGGGGCTATTTCACGTATGACGCTGCTCGACGGGTCGGCCGGATCCCCGTCGAATATGCCGTCGATATTGCTCAGTATGACCAGAGCCTCGGCGTCCATCATCGTCGACACCAGACCCGACAGTTCGTCGTTGTCGGTGAACATGAGCTCCGTAACCGAGATCGTATCGTTCTCGTTGACGATGGGTATCACCCCGTTCGCAAGCATGACATGCATGCAGTTGCGCTGGTTGAGATAGTGGCGGCGCGTCGAGAGGTTCTCCTTGGCCGTCAGCACCTGTCCGCAGACGATACCGTGCTCGCGGAAGAGGTTGTAGTAACGGTTTATCAGTTTCACCTGCCCCACGGCCGAGAAGAGCTGGCGTGCCGACACCGGATCGAGCCTGTGCACCGCGCCGCGCATCTCGCTGCGGCCCGAGGCCACGGCACCCGACGAGACCATTATCACCTCCACGCCCGCACGGCGCAGGGCGGCGACCTGGTCGACCAGCGCCGACATGCGCGTGGTGTCGAGCGTGCCGTCGGCACGCGTCAGCACATTGCTGCCGACCTTGACTACCACCCTTGCATATCCGTATTCACCCGACATATTGCATTCACCTTATTACAAACCACAAACGTTACCTGCCGGCCTTGAGCCCGGCCGTCACGGCCTCGTCGAAACCGGCCTCCTTCATGGCGGCCAGTCCCTTGAGCGTAATTCCGCCCGGGGTCGTCACCTTGTCGATCTCCTGCTGCGGCAGCGTGCCGTTGGTTTCGAGCAGCGACAGAGCCCCGCGCATGGTCTGCATGACCACCTGCAGCGACTCCCGTTCGGAGAAGCCCAGCTCCACGCCGCCGCGCATCGCCGCATCGATATATTTCAGCGCATAGGCTATGCCGCACGATGCAAGGGCCGTACCCGACACCATCATCTCCTCGGGCACGAACAGCACCTCGCCCAGACGCGACAGAAGGGCCAGCAGCATTTCGGAATCCTCCTGCGAGGCACCGCGTTCCGCAACGAACGTCACACTTAGGCCCAACGATATGGCCGTATTGGGAATGACCCTGAACAGCACCGGCTCCTCGCCCGATGCCTTGCGCAGGTAGCCGGCAAGCATCTCGAACGTTACGCCGGCGGCTATCGACACCACCTTCTGGCGGCTGTAGTCGAGGGCATCGCGTATCTGTCCCATCACCGTCTCCACGAGCCACGGCTTCACGGCGACGAACACGATGTCGGCACCGGCCACGGCGGCCGCATTATCCTTTGTCAACACTATCTGCGGGTCGAACGCCGCCATATCGCCGAGGACCTTGTCGGAAGGATCCGACACCGTCACGTTCCGGGCCTCGACCGCACCTCTCTTCACGGCTCCGCGGGCTATGGACCCGCCCATGTTTCCGCCGCCTATGACTGCTATCTTCATCTTACGTGGTTTTTCATCTTCCGACAAAGGTAGCAAAAAATATCGCAGCTTGTGCCCGCCCATCGCCGACATGCCGTCGCGACATCACGGGCCGGCTCTTCACGGCACCCGGGGACACCGTCCCGGCCAAAGATCCCGCCCCCGGTACAGAACAGGGATCTGTCACGCTCCCGAAATCATACGGCCCGGTATACGAGACGTGGTGTTTGCCGCCATCGGTGTCCACGCATTCGGCCTCGACGACTATGTTGTCTCCCGAATATGATATTTCAAGCGACCCGGATTTAAAATATCTGGTAGATGATGCAGAGCCCCCGTCAGCAGCACGACCTATACATAAATTGTAACACGACCATTCGCGCCCCATTGTCCCGATCTCGGGGTCGTCATCTTCTCCCATCGGATAGGTTCCTGCCGGGAACACCGTATCGAACAGTTCGGGCAGAAAGACCCGAAACTCGTAATAAACACCCTTTGGCTGTATGTAACCATTTTCGTCATATCCCAAATCGGACAATACGATTGCGTATTCGTACAATGAATTATCCGACGAGCCCTTTTTATCGCAGTAAAAATATGAAGCTTCGATATTCTGGTCCGGAGCATAATTCCAAACATAGCATGGGCCTTCGTATGAGAAGCGGCGCACGACACATGACTTATCGACAAAGGAGCCGCTGATTACAATATCCTCGCCTGAATACGAAACCGTAACCTCCCCTTCTTCAAAATAATAAGAGGTGCTATTGTCTCCGTCGCTTTCAACCGTTCGGAAATAAGACTCGTCACGCGAAACCGTACCGGCTTCGGTTTCCCCGGCCGCTCCGATCCGGTAAGTTCCGGCCGGAATTTTTATGTCGCCCTTACCAGAATAGGATTCGGCCGAATAAAGGAGCATGGAGAGATTCTCATTCCATGCATCGACAAGGCCCCATGCATCGTACCCTACTGCCGTCACTCTGACACAATAGCAGTATTCATCTCCCTTGCTGAATTTCCGGGCATAATATTCGCCTTCTGCCGCATTGGCCACATAGCTGACTTCAGGACCCGGACAAGGCTTCTCATTGCCTTCTTTCTTGCAACCCGATGCCGTCACGGCAAGGCACAGAACCGCCAAAATGCAGAATTTTCTCATAAGATATCCAATTAGAGTTAAACAGGCAAAAAATCGGGGCGGGATCCCTAAAAACTTTTCCCGAACCTATTAACCGACAGAGACAAATATAGCGTTTTTTTCACAACGGCACAATTCCACACACGTCAAAATTACCGTCTGCCAGGGGCAATCGGTTGTGACATGCGCACGCAAACCTCCGGCAAAAAACGAACAGCCCGCAGACCGTGGGTCTGCGGGCTTGTCCGCCTCAATAAATTCAGTCCTATTTTTGTGTGAGATCGAAATGCAGTGTAAAGGGTTCGAAACCTTCCAGTTCGGCACCGGCACACTTGACACCGGCCACGGAGAGGTCGAACACCAGATTCTTCGACTCTACGGTAAATACGGCGTCGGCGGCAGACTCGACCGTAACGACAATCTCCATACCGGCAGGCTCCTCCGAACCGTCGGCCGTGGTTTCACCGCCTTCAACAGCGAGCGTAAAGGCAAGTTCGGCAGGCGAGAGCGTCATGTTGACTGTGCTCTTGTCCTCGGCAGCGGTTGCAGTGTACGGAATCTCGTAAGCGATCTTGCCGAGACCGGCAATAATACCGTCGACCGTCTCGTCATCGGAAGGCAGTCCGAGGTCACCGAGAATACGTACGATCAGATCGCGGACCGGAAGATCTGCAAAACTTACGGCAGCATCGGTAACGGAAGCCTCGACAGCTGTTCCGGCAGGCTCCTCACCGCCTTCAAGCGGAGCGGCGTCAACCGAATTCATGGTTCCGGCATAGTCGCCAATCACAACTGCAGTATCGGGATCAACCGGGGGGTTCTGTCCGCCGTTGTTATCGTCATCGTTGCAAGCCGTCATCACACAGCATGCGCCGGCAAAAAGCACGGCTGCAATCCAACTCTTCAAAAAGATACGTTTCATCTCTCAAATTTCCTTTTTAAATTCAACCAATTCTTTTCTGAAAGCTTTCGTAATATTAAATGCGGAAATGCCGGAATATTGCATGAAAAAATCATAAAAAACAGATACAAATATTTAAAAAGAGAATTTTGCCACCGCGCAACAGTCTGATTTACATAAAACAACAACGGCGGCTACATTAATGGTTCCCTTGCGGCGCAGATGAGGCATGCACTCCCGCCGCAAGGCTTCGGGCATGTTATTTGTTCCGGTTTCGCACGTGCGCGGCCTTCCGCCGGAGGCCGCGCACCGCAACCGCATACCGACATGAACAAAACAGAATTCGCACTCAAACTGCTCGCGGCAATCAAGGATTTCCTCTCATGGGCGGGCATTCCGCGGGACAGCCTCAACAAGATGGACGAAATCATCTTCATCGTCCTCATCGTGGCAGTAGGGATCGTCACGGCCATGGTCGTCCATTTCATTCTGGCGCAGATCGCGCGGCGCATACTCAGGCGCAAAAAGATCGGGGTTATCGGGTCGATGCTCCGCTACGGCGTCTTCCGCAAGCTGACATCGGTCATTCCGCCGCTCACGGTAGTGGCGCTGCTCCCGTTCGCCTTCGACCGCCGAACGCACTGGTTCATCATCTGCGACCGTCTGGCATGGATATGTTTCTTCCTGGCGCTGCTCTTCTCCATAAACGCCATATTCCGCACCGCGGGCGACGCCCTCGGCGAACGCGAGGAGTGGAAGAACCGCCCGCTCAAGGGCTTCATACAGATATTCCAGGTCATATTCACCTGCATCACGCTGATAATCATCGGATCGATCGTCATAGGCAAGTCGCCGTCGAACCTCATCACCGGACTCGGGGCCTTTGCTGCGGTGCTGATGCTGGTATTCAAGGATACGATACTCGGGTTCGTGGCGGGCGTGATGATCTCCGAGGACGACATGCTGCGCCTGGGCGACTGGATCGAGATGCCGCAGAACAACATCAACGGCACGGTCACGGACATCTCGCTCGACATAGTCAAGGTGCTTAATTTCGACAACACGACCGTAACCATACCGCCCTACTCGCTGGTATCGGGGTCGTTCATCAACTGGCGCACCATGGAGGAGTCGGGCGGGAGGCGCATCATGCGCGAGTACGTGCTCAAGCTCGACGGCATACGCCCATGCACGCCCGACTTTCTGGAACGCATGAAGTCCTTCGACCCTCTTCTTGCCGGCTACATCACGGCCAAGCAGCGGCAGGCCGCCGAGGGCCGCACCGCCAACACCGCCAATCCCGACGGGCTGCCCGACGGCACGATCGACACCAATGCGGGTCTGCTGCGAGCATACATGTATCTCTACCTCACGCACCACCCCTCCATACACCACGGCATGCTCACGATGGTGCGGACCCTCGCCCCGACCGAGAACGGTCTGCCGCTTCAGATCTACTGTTTCACTGCCACCACCGACTGGGCGGGTTACGAATCGATCCAGTCCGAGATCATGGAACACTTCGTCACGGTGCTGCCCGCCTTCGGGCTCTACCCGTTCCAGAATGCCGATTCGCGCGACATGATCATCAGCAGCATGGTCGAGAGCCCGCGCAACGACATCACCGAGGTCAACGGCATCGCATGGCGCACGGTGGCCGACAGCGTAGATACCGCGAACAGCGACGGCGGCAACCCCGCAACCACCGCACAAGACGGCAACGGTAAAAAAGCTTAGACACCGCCACCGCAAACCATAAAGCCGCAGCGGGCCCCGCCGCGAAAAAGATGCCCCGCCGCGAAAAAGATGCCCCGCCGCGAAAAAAGATGTGCGGCCGCCTTTTTGCGCGAATTTTGGCTACCTTTGCGTAACAATCACGATACGACCCATGGCAGACAACTATCTCGGACGAAAGATGGAGGAGTACTTTTCGCGCGGCGACTCCGACAAGCGGCCCCGGCCGTCGAACACGCTGGCACGGCTGCTGCACAGGAACCGCAGCTGCCGCGGCTACGACTCCGCGTTCAAGGTGCGTGACGACCAACTGCGACGCATCATCGGCGTAAACACATCGGTGGCTTCGGCCCGAAACCGCCAGGCGCTGCGTTTCCGCCCGGTCCTTGCCGACGAGGCGGCGAAGGTCCTGCCCCACATACGCATGGGCGGGGCGCTGCCCGAACTGCACCTGCCGCTTCCGGGCACCGAGCCCAACGCCTTCATCGTCATATGCACGGCGGCCGAACCCGATGAAGACCTCTACATCGACCTTGGCATCTCGGCGCAGAGCATGCTGCTGCAGGCCGTTGAAATAGGCCTCAACGGCCTCTGCATACGGGCGTTCGACCGCGAGGCGCTGAAACAGTCGCTCGCACTGCCATGCGAGCCGCTGATGGTCGTAGCCATAGGCCGCAGCATCGAAAATATCGAGACCGTCGACATTGCCGCCGGCGAAAGCCACGCATACTACCGCCGCGACGGGCGACACTACGTCCCCAAGGTGCGGCTCGACGACCTTATCATACGTTAGCAAAAAATGCCGGCAGCTCTCGCTGCCGGCATTTTCATTCCATATCGTCCGATCAGTCGTAATACGAATCGTAGAGTACCGACTCGATGCGCCGGCCCGTAAGCCTCTGTATTTCGTTGACGATCATGTGCTCGTCGAATGTACAGAACGTCAAGGCCGTACCTTCGTGTCCGGCACGCCCCGTACGGCCAATGCGGTGGACGTATGTCTCAGGCACGTCGGGTATGTCGTAGTTGATCACCACCTGCAGCTCCTGAATGTCGATGCCGCGTGCGGCTATGTCGGTGGCGACAAGCACCTTCACCTTGCCGCTCTTGAATTCGTCGAGGGCACGCTGGCGCTCACCCTGCGACTTGTCGCCGTGGATCGCGTCGTTGCGAATGCCTGCACGCCGCAGCGACTTCGAGATACTGTCGGCCCCGTGCTTCGTGCGTGCGAAGACCAGCACCGAATCGTCGGGCCGCTCGCGCAGCAGCGATACCAGCAACTCCTTCTTGTCGGCATTCTCGACGAAATAGACGCGCTGCCACACCTCCTCGACGGTCGAGGCCTGCGGCGTCACCTCTATGCGTTCGGGATCGTGAAGCATCGAACGCGACAGCGACACGATGGCATCGGGCATAGTCGCCGAGAAGAGCATGGTCTGGCGGCGGCGCGGCAGACGTGACACCAGACGGCGTATGTCGGCTATGAATCCCATGTCGAGCATGCGGTCGGCTTCGTCCAGGACGAGGAAGGCAAGCGAATCGAGCTTGACAAAACCCTGCCCCATAAGGTCGAGCAGACGGCCCGGCGTGGCGATCAGGATATCGACGCCCGAGCGCAGTTTCTCGACCTGCGAGCGCTGTTTCACACCGCCGAATACGGCCGTATGCTTCAGGTCGGTATATTTCGAGTAATCGGTGAAGCAGTCGCTTATCTGCAGAGCAAGTTCGCGTGTGGGCGTCAGCACCAGTGCGCGGATAACCCTCTGGCGTGCGGGTTTGCCGTGACGGCGACCGCGACGGCGGCTGTGCGAACGGGGCAGGGCCGTTCCGGCTGCGGCATCAGTCAGGGCAGCAGCATCAGTTCCGGCGGCAGTGTCAGTTCCGGCTGCGGCATCTGCCTGTTCGGCCGCAGTGTCACCCTCACGGGCAGGTTTTCCTTCCTCGGGAGCGGGTTGCGCCTGGGCTGCCCCCTCGGCTTCCGCACGTGCGGCATTCTCGGCTTCGCGGGCGCGCTCCTCCATGAGTTTCAAGATTATGGGAATGGCGAAGGCCGCAGTCTTGCCCGTACCCGTACGGGCTATTCCGAAGATGTCGCGGCCGGCCATAAGCACCGGTATGGCCTGCTCCTGTATTGGTGTGGGCGTCTCATAGCCCTTCTCGCCCAAGGCCCTCAGCACGGGCTCGGCGATGTTCAGTTCGTTGAATGTCATTGTAGTCTGTTCGTTTCATCGTTAAAAATCGCGGCACCCCGCCTTCTTCGGCCGGCACGCGCAGGCGTGCCTCTACTCGGGCGGCTACATGCCGAAACAAGGTAAGCCCGACGGAGCGCTTGTGACGATGAACGATCCCGCCCGAGGCGGGGCCGGCAGCGGACGCTAACCGATAAGAACTTGCTTTGTTTGCGGCGCAAAGGTAACCATTTTCCCGCAAACGACGATACGGACACCCCGGATTTCTACCTTTTGCGCCCCAGCATGCGGCTGATGAGTATGGCCGTGGCGATCAGGAGTATCAGAAGGTAGGCCACCATGCGGAAACCGAACAGGCTGGAGCCGACGTACGAATCGAACGGATACATCTCGTTGAGAAGGCAGCTCGCGTCCCACACAGCCGAGAGGCTCGCCAGGCAGGTCAGGAAGAAGAGCAGGCTGTTCATGTGCTGGTCGCTGCGCTTCTCGGCGCGGTCGTTCTCGCGCTCGATCATCTGGTAGAGACGCTCCTCCTCGGAGTCGATGTCGAGACCGCGGTTTATGCCGTCGCATATCTCCAGGGGCATGAAGTTGTATGATATTTTGGCGAAGCGGCACGTACGCTCGAACTCGTCGAACTCGCGTTCGAGACGGTCGATCTTGCGCAGGCGCTTGCGGAACAGTATGTTCAGGCGGAAGAGGTAGAGCTTGTTGAAGAGCAGGCTCACATATATCATGTTGAAATAGTTGTCGATCCAGTTCTGCCGCAGCCAGTCGGGGACATCGTGCCCGAGCATGGTGAAGGTGTCGAATAGCGCGAGGGCCTTCCAGTTGTTGTAGATCGAGATGCGGTTGTTCCCCATGATGCGCCCGAAATATTCGGGTGACGACGACCCGGCCGACGAACCCACACGCATGAGCATGGCCGTCTCGAAGAGCAGACGGTCCGTATCGGCTGCCTGCCACTCCGGATCGTCGAGCTCGACGATCTGGAATATCTTCAGTTTGTTGCCGTTCTCGACCAGCGGCCTGTAATCGGCAGCGCCGGCCCGCTGTCCGGCCATGGCGTCATACAGGCGGGCGACGGGGGCAAGGGCCGCATCTATAAACCCGCCGACAGCCACGGGGTCGTATTCGCCGACATTGCGCAGCACGGACATGACTGCCGTGAAGTCGTTGGCGTCGCCTGAGCTCTGCTCGACATGCACGGCAAACAGCATCAGCCTGTACGGGGCCACGAAGAGCGACACCGACCTGACCGTCACCCCGTATTCACGGCCGAAGGCGCACACCCTGACGTCGCGGCCGACATCGAGCGAGTAGCGTGCCATGCCGCGGCGGCCGTCGCCGTAGTTGAATGCGACGAAATCGGGATAATAGAAACTCTCGAACTCCTCGATCTCGCCTTTGTTCTTCTCGATCCTGCGCCAAGCCCCGTCGACATCAGAGGGGGCGGGTGCATTTCCGGCCAGAGTGAAGCCGCCGCATAGAAAGCCTGTGTAACGCATCGTATATCGCCGTTTTGGTTGTTTCGAAGCATAAAGTTATCTGTTTTTGGCGAAATACGGAAGTTTCAGGCACATTTTTGCATATATTTGTAAAACAGACACAAAAACCCCGTAGAGATGAAACCCTGTACATTCCTGCGCGACTATACCGACCAGGAGCGGACGGCGTATGACAGCCTCGTTGCAGACAGCATCGCACAACTGCCCTTCACGCTCGCATTCCCCATATCGCGGGCCGCCGAGCAGATCTCGGCCGGCAACTACGGCCGGGCGATGAACCACACGCTCGACTTTCTGGAGATATCGGTGCAATACCTCTCGTGCCTGCTCTTCGTGCGGCTCCAGCGGCACGAGGCCGACATGGCACAGGCCGACCGCGCCCTGAACCGCATCGTCACCAAAATCGATACCAAGCGCCCGCTGTCGTTCGGCGACTGGGTCAACGACATCTTCACCCCGCTGGTGCGCACGGCCGCGGCCGAGATCCCCGGCGACCCGCTGGCCGAGTCGCTGGCCCGCCACATCGTGCGGCGGCGCGGCAACGTGCTTCTGGGCGACCGGCGCGAGCCGAGCGTCGTGCAGATACGCAACGAGTACAAGGGGCACAGCACCACCCTCTCCGAAGACATATACCGCGGAGTGGTCTACACGCTCGAGCCGCGCATACTGCTGATGCTCGAAGCGATGCGCCCGCTTCACGGCCTCGGGTTCTTCTCGTGCGGCGAGGAGAATGGACAGCCCGTCGTCCGCCGCCACCGCGGGGCGGACGAGAGCGCCGCCAAACCCGCCGGAGAACCGCTCGAAAAGAACCACTACTACATATCCCTGCCCGACGGCAGCGGACGCGAGGACCTCTTCCCGCTGGTATTCGCCAACGACAAGGGGTATGTCTACGTCTTCCAGTCGCTCAAGGAGGAGTCCGTGTCGTACATCTCCTCGAACGAGAATGCCGTGACCTTCATCGACGACTGCTGGAACGAGCCGTTCGACCGGCTCATGCAGCGCACCTCCCCGGCCTTCGACATAGCCAAGGAGCTGAACTGGGACCAGATGCGCGAGATGATGGCGGCCGAGTCGTCGCGTTTCCTCGGCCGCGTCTACCGCGAGAAGAAGTACAACCGCGAACTCTTCGTCGACCGCCGGCACCTCACGGCCATGCTCGACGAGTTCCATGCGAGCGACCGCACCCTCTTCCCGCTGCTCGGCGAAGCCGGCCAGGGCAAGACCAACCAACTGTGCTACTGGACCGAGAGACTGATGGAGCAGGGCGAGGCCGTGCTGATATTCGGCAGCTCGGACTTCGCGTCCGTAACGCTCGACGACCGCATGAAGGAGATCTTCGCATTCAACCGCCGCAAGGAGATACGCAAGCTCATGGATAGTATCCATGCACGCGCCGAGGAGAGCGGCCGCTTCGTGCATGTCTTCTTCGACGCCGTCAACGAGTGCCTCGTCTACAAGGATTCGCCCGACGAGCAGGGGCCGCTCGCCCTCTACGAGGCCATACGCTCGATATTCGCCGGCGGCGACTACCCGCGCTTCAAGGTTCTCTTCACCTGCCGCAGCTACACGTGGAAAAACCTCTTCCACCGCTGCGCCGCACGCGATGCCGGCCTGCTTTTCCGCAGCAGCGGCAACGATGACGAGGCCACGGCCGTCCGCGGCTTCAACGACGCGGAGCTGGAACAGGCCTACGCCATCTACCGCAGGCTGTACCAGATGGAGACACCCTTCGAGGCGCTTGCCGGGACCTCGAAGATACGGCTGAAGGACCCGCTGGTGCTGAAGATCGCCTGCACCAACTACCTCGGGCGCGAACTGCCGCAGCAGACACGGCCCTATGCCTCCATAGCGCTCTTCGGCAAGATGCTCGACGACATATCGCGCTCGTATGCCGGCAACATGCAGCGCCGCATCATCGAGATGCTGGCCGCCTACATACTCGACAGCTATGAACACGGCATGCCGGTCGACAGCATATCGTCGCGTGCGCTGCGCAGCGCCTGCGGCGACAGCACCTCGCCGCTGCACGAGATGGCCAACGCCATATACAAGAACGACGGCATCACCATAGCCTACGGCGAGCTGCTCAACAAACCCGAGCGCCCCGTGCTGCGTTTCGTCGAGTCGGTCGACGGCGACGGCAGCGGGCAGATACAGTTCATCTACGAACGTTTCCTCGAATACGTCATGGCCCTGTCGTTCGTCGGGCGCGAGCGGGCAGCCGCGGGAGGGGCGCCGATACCGCCGCAGCGGTTTGTCGACGAGCTGCACGGCGCGCAGGCCAACGTGGTCTTCATGGGAGCCATGCGCAACGCCCTGATAATGGATTGCCTGCACGCGGGCAGCCCGGCAACGATCATCACCCTTGCCCGTGACTTCAGCGACGACTACGAGGCCATGCTGCTGGTGAACGAGGCCCTCAACGTGCTCATACGCGAGAACTACGAGGAGGAGATCTTCGAGACCGTCGGCCGACTGCTGTCGGAGCAGGTGCCCGGGGGCGAGGCCCTGACTGCCGAGTTCAACGCCGTGACCCGCAAGATCGAGAGCAACCGCGCCGACGATGCCGTCATCGCCCGCCACAAGGAGCTGCACCGCGCCCTGCTTCCGGTCATACGCCTGCGCAAGCTGGCATCGGTCAGCACCCTCAACGGGCTGTTCCTGACCGACTACTTCAACGAGGGGCTCTACACGCGCGACCCGTTCGAGCTGCTGTGGAGGCTGATGACCGACCCGATAAACGAGGTCGGCAACGATGCCTGCCTCTACGCCTACTATCTCTCGAACAAACGCCGCACGCTGGAGTATGCGCCCCTGCGCGAGAACCTTTCGGAGCGCATCGTCCATGAGATGTACTCGATAATCAAGACCACGCCGCTGCGCCGCACGCTCTTCGTCGGGCGCTTCCGCCGCCGCTCGGTCGTCTTCCTCGAAACGGCCACGCGCATCACCACCCTGCTGATAATCGACTCGCTGCTCTCGGGCAAGCCCGAATCGCGCGAGAGGGTCGGCGTGCTGCTGGGCGAGATACGGTCGATATTCAGCTACATAACCGGAGGGTTCTCGCTCGTACGCATACTGATGCCCTTCTTCCAGTTCATTCTGCGCAAGCAGATAACCTTCCAGTCCGACTACGTGAACAACGCTGTCGAATACCAGACATTCTGGGACGGCGACGTGGTGCCGTACAGCGCCGGCGAGGGTGAATGGAGCCGCCGCACCGTAAGCGAGGCGATGACCTTCATCGACCACTACAACCGTTACCGCGACGGCGACACCGACGGGCTTCTGCAGCAGCGCACCGAGGCCTTCGCCCGTCTCCACCCGGCCATAATGGCGGCCTACCGCCTGGGCGACAGTTTCAGCTACTTCATACTCGAACGCATACTCGTGGTGATGGGCACGAGCCGCTGGGAGAACATACGGCCGGTCGTGCTGAAGGTCTTCTCGGACGAATACCGCGCAACCGAATATTTCGACTACTCGCAGATGTCGCTGCTCTACGTACTCTACCAGGTTGCGGTCTACTCGCCCGAGGAGAACGCCGAGCTCATCGACATCTACGGGCGCGAGAGCGAAGAGTGGACCCGCAGGTGCCGCGGTCTCTTCCGCGGGCGCAACAGCCGCAGGGCCAACACCACGGGACTCTACAAGCGCAACGTCATGAACTGGTACTGCGTGGTCTACTGCACCCATACTGGCGACGGCAAGCCCCGCGCCGGCGACGAACGCTGCGTGCCTGTCTTCTACCGCCTCATCGACGAGGCGCTGGCCGACGGCGACAGGGAGCTGCTCTTCCACCTCATCGAGAACATCTCGGAGCTCATAACCGACTTCGGATACATACGCACGGCCCTCGACCTGCTGCTCTACATCATGCAGCGGCTCGACACGCAGGAGAAGATCGACCGCCTGGACGCCGTCGGCCTCACGCGCGGCGGCATCTACCAGCGCGACACCGTACAGGCCATCGGAAACCTCCTCGGCACGGCCAAGAACTACTTTCCGACACAGGTCGACGCCTTCATCAAGAAGGAGATCATCGGGCTGCCGTTCCCCGGGGTGTCGAAGTACCGCGAGGAGATTCTCAACTACAACCCCAGCGGCGAGGGCCTCTCGGACCTCTTCACCCACAAGTTCGGCAACTTCCTGATGTGGGCGCTGCTGCACGAACAGGCGGTCGACCGTTTCGCCGTCGAGGCCATAAACGCCTCGGTCGACGCCCGGGACTGCTTCGGCTGGTACGACCGCGTTGTACGCATACTCTTCCGCCACATGTTCGGCGTAAAGCTGTAATGTGCACGCGTTTTTTGATAACTTTGCACTGTTTATGAACGTAACGATGAAAAAAACGGCCGTCTGCCTTGCGGCGGCTGTTGCGGCGGTGGCGGCCTACACGGCCATCTCGCTCTTCCGCAACACGCCTGCGGCCACAACCGATATGGAGAAGAGCAAATACCGTATCGTCGCCCACCGTGGCGGCGCCGGCCTCGGGGCCGAGAATACGATCGAATGCATCGAACGGGGCCTGGCCGCCGGAGCCGACGCCATCGAGGTGGACGTGCACCTCACGGCCGACGGCGAGGTGGTCGTATGCCACGACGCCACCGTCGACCGCACCACCGACGGCGAGGGACGAATAGACGAAATGACTCTCGACCGGATACGCCGCCTGCACGTAACCGTCGACGGCCAAGCCACCGGCATGCACCTGCCGACGCTTGCCGAGGTCTTCGAGTGCGTCGGCGACCGCGCCGGGCTGCTCATCGAGATCAAACGCCGCAAAGGCGAGTATGAAGGCATCGAGGCCAAGGTCCTCGAACTGATAAGGCGCTACGGGGCGGCCGAAAGGGTCGCCGTGCAGTCGTTCAACGACACCGTGCTGGAGCGCATGCACGAACTCGACCCCTCGATACGCCTCGAAAAGCTCGTGGTCTTCAAACTCGCGGGCCTGCCCGTCATCTTCGACGGCGGGTTCTCCCGTTTCGATCTCGAAAAGTACCGGTACGTAAGTTCGTTCAACTTCTATTACCGGGCCGTCCCGCGGTCGCTGCCCGAACAGCTGCACCGCAGCGGCCGCGAGGTGAAGGTATGGACGGTCGAGGGGCCCGAAGGCATCGCCGGCAAGCCCTATGACGGCATCATCACCAACCGTCCCGACTTGTGGAGATAGGTGATATGCACAAAAAAGGCGGCGTGCAGGGTTATCCTGCACGCCGCTTCATTTACGACTCATCGTGTCAGAGAATCTTCTTCACCAGCTTGAAGAAACGGTAGGGCATGTAACGGAACGGCAGGTCGGGCCATGTGGGCGTTATAACCACCGAACGGCGGTGCGAGAAGGCATCGAAACTCTCTCGGCCGTGATAGCGCCCCATACCCGAATTGCCGACGCCTCCGAAGGGTATGTTCTCGTTGACGATATGCATGATTGTATCGTTGATGCAGGCGCCGCCCGACGAGGTGCGCTCAACGACATGGCGGCCCGTGCGGGTATCGCCGAAATAGTAGAGTGCCAGCGGTTTCTCGCGGCGGTTTACATACGATATGGCCTCGTCCACATCATCGAAGCAGCGTATCGGGAATATCGGGCCGAATATCTCGTCGGTCATTACGGGAGCGTCGTCAGCGACGTTGTCGAGCAGTGTCGGCTCGATGTAGCGCTCCTCGCGGCGATGACCGCCTCCGGCAATGACGTCCCCGTCGTTAAGATAGGCGACCAGACGGTCGTAGGCCCGTTCGCTCACGATGCGCACGAAGTGACGGCTGCGGCTGACGTCGTCGCCGTGCATGCGGCGCAGCTCGCGGACAAATGCCTTTACGAAACGCTCCTTGACCGCATGGTGCAGCAACAGGTAGTCGGGCGCAATGCATGTCTGGCCCGCATTGAGCGTCTTGCCCCACACTATGCGCCGCGCGGCCACCTCGATATCGGCATCGCGGTCGACGATACAGGGGCTCTTGCCGCCAAGCTCGAGCACGACGGGCGTAAGGTTCTCGGCCGCCGCGCGCATGACGATGCGTCCGAGCGACGGGCTGCCCGTAAAGAATATGATGTCGTAGCGTTCGTTCAACAGGACGGTGTTGACGTCGCGGTTGCCCTGCACGACGGCCACATAGTGCTCGTCGAACGTGTCGGCTATCATACGCTCCAGCGTCAGCGACACGTGCGGTACATATGGCGACGGCTTGAGCACGGCCGTACAGCCGGCCGATATGGCGCCGACAAGCGGATTCAGGAGCAGCTGCACGGGATAGTTCCACGGCGAGACGATCAGGGCCGTACCCAGCGGCTCGCTGACGATGCGGCTGCGCGACGGGAACATCTTGAGCGGCGTCGGGCGGCACACGGTACGGCTCCACGAGCGCAGATGGCGCAGATGGTTGCGAACCTCGCCGGCAACGATGCTCAGTTCGGTCATGTATGCCTCCTCGTACGATTTGTGCAGGTCCTCGTAAAGGGCGTCGCAAAGAGGTTTCTCCCATTTTACGAGAGCCTCGGACAGGCGCTGCAGCATGCGGCGCCGGAACGCGATGTCGAGCGTCACGCCCGAACGGAAATACTCCTTCTGGCCGGCGACGATGGCCGCGATGCGCTCCCCGGGTGTATTTTCGATCTTCATGGCCTACTGTTTTTTGGGCTTGCGGCCCGTGAAGTTGTCCATGGCCGAGAATATGCCGAAACCGCGGCCGAAGATGAAGTCGAACCACGACACGGGCAGTATTCCCTGGCAGAAGCGTATCAGATGGAAGCTGAGAGGTATGCCGCGGAAATCGCGGTTGCGCTCGATGGCGCGAAGTATCTTGCGCGACGTGCGTTCGGGGTCGAGAATCGGGAAAATGCGCGAATGCACTCCCTCGAACATGCCCGTATTGATATAGTACGGTGCCACGGTGGTTATGCGCACATGGCTGTGCGCCTGCGCCAGCTCTATGCGGACCGAATCCGACCAGCCTATGACCGCCCATTTGCTGGCCACGTAGACCGACATCTTGGGATTGGATATCATGCCGGCGGCCGAGGCTATGTTGCAGATGTGGCCCGAATCGCGGGCGATCATCTCGGGCAGGGCCTGCAGCGACAGCACCATCGGGGCTATCGAGTTGATGTTCATCGTGCGCATGATATCGTCGACCGACTGGCGGTCGAAGGTCTTGTTGCCGGTGACTATTCCGGCGCAGTTGATCAGAATATCCACGCAGCCGCACTCCTGACGGGTGCGCGCATATGTTTCGGCCACGGCATCATTGTCCGAGACGTCGACGCGGTAGCCCTTCACGTCGCCCAGAGCCGAAAACTCGGCTACGGTCGACTCCACGGCTTCGCCGTTGATGTCCCATATGGCCAGGCAGCGGGCCCCCTTCTCAAGGGCCATGCGCCCCATGATGCGTCCGATACCCGACGCTCCGCCGGTTATCAGCACGCAGCTGTTCTTTATTTTTGTCATACCAGATCTGTTTTACACGGCGGCCAGTTCACTGTACCGGCCGCAAATCCGTCTGCAAAGATAGTGAAAGGCGGGCGCAGTGACAAACAGAAAACCAAAGTTTTAATGTCTGGTTGCGCCGAAGCGGATCACGTTTTAGCGCAAAGCCGGCAGAGGGGCCCGACAGTCATGCAACTAACGCTCCATCTTGCGCAGGAAGCACTCGATGGTATTCTCCATCAGGCAGCAGATGGTCATCGGCCCCACGCCTCCCGGCACGGGGGTTATGACCGAAGCCTTACCCTCGACGGCGGCAAAATCGACATCGCCGCAGAGTTTGCCGCTTTCGGGATCGCGGTTCACGCCGACGTCTATCACCACGGCGCCGTCGGCAACCATGTCGGCCGTGACAAAGCGCGGGCGCCCTATGGCCACAACCAGTATCTCGGCCTGCGACGCAACCGCCGCAAGGTCGGCCGTACGGCTGTGGGCTATGGTTACCGTGGCATTCTCGTCGAGCAGCAGCTTGGCAACGGGCAGTCCTACGATATTGCTGCGTCCGATAACGACGGCACGCTTGCCCGAGATGGTCACGCCCGCCGCCTTGAGCATCTTGATTATGCCCTTCGGGGTGCAGGGAAGTACGCAGGGCTGTTTCTGCCACAGCGCCGCAACGTTCAACGGGTGGAAACCGTCCACGTCCTTCGAGCAGTCGATGGCCGCGATGATCCTGGCCGAGTCGATATGTTTGGGCAGCGGCAGCTGCACCAGAATACCGTCCACGCCATCATCGGCATTGAGTTCGGCGATGAGTGCGAGCAGTTCGCTCTCGGTAATGGTGTCGGGACGGCGAATGGTCGTATTGCGTATGCCCACCTCGGCCGAAGCCTTGGCCTTGCCCTTGACATAGGAGACGCTGCCCGGATCCTCGCCCACGAGCACTACCGCCAGATGCGGCACGCGCCCGTAACGCTCGCCGAACGTCGCAACCTGCGCGGCCATCTCGCCCTTGAGCGAGGCCGCAAGCTCTTTTCCGCTTATAATCATTTCGTTGTCTATGGTTTTATTGTCAAACAATCGTTATCACTTTTCGCACGCCACGGCCTGATATCCGATATCGCTGCGGTGGAAAAGGTTGTCGCATTTGATGCGGGCGACCTCGGCCAGAGCCTTGGCCTGCGCCTCGGCAACCGTCGCACCCTCGCACACCACGATAGCCACGCGGCCTCCGGCCGTCACGAACCGGCCGTCACGCACGGCCGTACCCATGTGGTAGACACGTCCGTCAATGCCGTCGAGACCCTCGATCACGAAGCCCTTTTCGTACGAACCGGGATACCCCTTCGAAGCGAGCACTATGCCCAGTGTGGCGCGGTCGCTCCACTCCAGCGTAACACCCTTCCCGTCGGCAACGGCACAGAAGACGTCATATATGTCGCTCTTGAGCCGCGGCAGCACAACCTCGGTCTCGGGATCGCCGAAACGGGCGTTGAACTCGATGACCTTGATGCCGGCCGGGGTCTTCATCAGGCCGCCGTACAACACTCCGCAGAAAGGCGTTCCCTTGTCGGCCAGCGCTGCGGCCGTCGGGCGCATGATCTTCTCGAGAGCATACTCGCGGTCCTCGTCCGTTATGAATGGCAGCGGCGAATATGCGCCCATGCCGCCCGTATTGGGGCCCTCGTCGTTGTCGAACGCACGCTTGTGGTCCTGCGACAGCACCATCGGCACCACCTCGCGGCCCGAAACGAAACACATGAACGAGAATTCGGGACCTTCGAGGAAGTCCTCGACCACCACCTTGCCCTGACCGAAGCGGCCGTCGAGCAGCATGTCGCGCAGCGCATGGTCGGCCTCCTCTGCCGTGCGGGCTATGACCACACCCTTGCCGGCAGCCAGACCGTCGTACTTGAGCACCGCCGGAAGCGGACGCGAAGCGACGTAGGCCGAAGCCTCGCCGTAGTCGGTGAAGGTGCGGTAGGCGGCCGTCGGTATGCCGTATTCGGCCATCAGGTTCTTGGCGAACTCCTTGCTCGACTCGATCTGCGCAGCGGCTTTCGTCGGGCCGAAGATGCGCAAGCCGTGAGCCTTGAAGGTGTCGACTACGCCGGCAGCCAGCGCCGACTCGGGACCTACGACCGTCAGGTCGAAACGCTCCTCCAGAGCCAGCTTGAGCAAGCCTTCGACATCGGTATCCTTCAGTGCCACGCAGCGGGCCTGCTGCGCTATGCCGGCATTGCCCGGAGCGCAGACTATTTCGGTAACTTTCGGCGAGCGCGACAGGGCGTCGACTATGGCATGGCAACGTCCGCCGCCGCCGATTACGAGTACTTTCATAAACGATTCAAGTTATCAGTTGCAGGGTTGCGCCGCATCAGTGCTTGAAGTGGCGCATACCCGTGAATACCATTGCTATGCCGAGTTCGTCGGCCTTGCGTATCGACTCCTCGTCACGGACGCTGCCGCCCGGCTGCACGATTGCGGCGATTCCATACCTGGCTGCCAGCGTAACCGTATCGTCGAAGGGGAAGAATCCGTCGGAAGCAAGCACCAGACCCTCTGTCGCGCCTTTCGACCTGGCCTCCTCGAGGGCGATGGCCGCCGAACCCACACGGTTCATCTGTCCGGCTCCCACGCCCAGCGTGCTGCCGTCCTTGACTACGACGATGGCATTCGACTTCACATGTTTGACGATACGCCATGCGAAGTTCAGGTCGACGAGTTGCGCCTCCGTCGGGTGCAGTTTGGTAACGGTCATGTCGTCCGTAACCGTAACAATGCTGGTGTCGAGTTCCTGTGCAAGCAGGCCGCCGTTCACGCTCACGTACTGCATGGCCTTCACGTCGCGGCGGCTCATGTCGACCTGCAGCAGTCGCAGGTTCTTCTTCGTGGTCAGTATGTCGAGCGCCTCCTGCGAGAACGACGGAGCGATGATGATCTCAAGGAATATGGGCTTCATGGCCTCGGCCGTTGCCCCGTCCAGTTCGCGGTTAACGGCAACGATACCGCCGAAGATGCTCACCTTGTCGGCCTCGTAGGCCTTGGTCCACGCCTCGTGTATGTCCTTGCCCAGAGCCGCACCGCAGGGATTCATGTGCTTGAGGCCCACGCAGAATGGCTCCTCGAACTCGCGGACGATGTTCAGGGCGGCATTGGCGTCCTGTATGTTGTTGTACGAAAGCTCCTTGCCGTTGAGCTGGCGGGCGAATGCCAGCGAATAGGGCATCGGCTCGGCCTGACGGTAGAACTTGGCGTTCTGATGCGGGTTCTCGCCGTAGCGGAGCGTCTGCACAAGGTCGTAATCCATGAAGAGTTTCTCGTTCAGGCCGGCCTGCGCACGCATGTATGTGGCAATGCAGGCATCATATTCGGCCGTGTGCGTATAGGCTTTGGCCGAGAGCTCCAGACGGGTCTTCTCGGTAGTGTTGCCGCCGGCCTCGATCTCGGCAATGATGCGGTCGTAATCCGCCGGGTCGCACACCACCGTCACGTCCTTGCAGTTCTTGGCGGCGCTGCGCAGCATCGACGGTCCGCCGATGTCGATGTTCTCTATGGCCTCGGCCATCGTCACACCCTCCCTGGCGATGGTGCGACGGAACGGATAAAGATTGACGCATACCATGTCGATGAGCCCGATGCCGTTGTCGGCCAGAGCCTTCATGTGCGAGGCGTCGTCGCGACGGGCCAGAAGTCCTCCGTGAACCTTCGGGTGCAACGTCTTGACACGTCCGTCGCATATCTCGGGAAATCCCGTAACATCGCTTATGTTGATGACCTCAACCCCGCTCTCGCGAAGAAGTTTCATCGTTCCGCCCGTGGCTATGACCTCCCAGCCCAGACGCCGCAGCGCCTTGGCGAAGTCAACCACGCCCTCTTTGTCGCTTACGCTTACCAGTGCTCTCATATTCTGCTTTCTGCTATCAGTTTGTTAATTGTATTTATGTACAGTTCATGTTCGAGGGCATGCACCATGGACTCAAGTTCGGCCATGTCGTGACCCTCGTAAGGGAATGCCTGCTGCGAGATGATGCGGCCGCCGTCCATCGTACGGTCGACATAGTGTATCGTCACGCCGTAGATCTTCACCCCGTACTCCAATGCCTGCTCGATGGCATGGGCCCCCTTGAATGCGGGCAGCAGCGACGGGTGGATATTGATGATGCGCCCCTCGTAGCTGTCGAGCATCACGTCGGAGAGCAGGCGCATGTACCCGGCAAGGCAGACCAGATCGACCTGCCGGCTGTCAAGCAGGGCCACGATCTCGCGCTCGTAGTCGGCCTTCGAGGCATAGCCCTTCGGGTCGAACGCAAAGGTTTCGATGCCGTGTGCCGCAGCCCGTGCGACAACCCGCGCCGCCGGTCGGTCGCAGACGACCAGGACCACCTCGGCCGCAATGCGTCCCTCTGCACAGGCCCCGGCTATCGCCTCGAAATTGCTTCCCTCGCCGCTGGCGAAAACTGCCAGGCGTTTCATCGTATCACAACCCCCTCGGTATCCGTCACGCGGCCGATGACCGAAGCCTTCAGGCCGTGGCCGGCAAGAAGCGACACCGCCTCGTCGGCCTGCGAAGCCTCCATGGCGATGACCATGCCGATACCCATGTTGAAGATGTTGAACATCTCGCGGTGGGCGATGTGTCCGTACTTTTCGAGGAACGCGAAGACGGGCAGTATCTCCCACGAACCCTCGTCGATGGCGATACCCTGTCCATCGCGGAGTATGCGCGGTATGTTCTCGTCGAAACCGCCGCCAGTGATGTGGCTTATTCCATGTACGTCGCAGTGTGCGATGAGGTCGAGGACCGGACGCACGTAGATCTTCGTCGGCGTGAGCAGTACTTCGCCCAGCGTACGCTCGGCGTCAAGCTCGGGATATACCTTGCGGAGGTCGAGGCCGTTGTCGGCGACGATCTTGCGCACCAGGCTGAAACCGTTCGAGTGCACGCCGGTCGAGGCTATGCCCACCAGCACGTCGCCCACGGCCACCTTCGAGCCGTCGATCAGGCGCGAGCGCTCCACAACGCCGCAGGTGAAGCCCGCAATGTCGTATTCGCCGCCGCCGTACATGCCCGGCATCTCGGCGGTCTCGCCGCCGATAAGCGCGCAGCCGGCCTGACGGCACCCTTCGGCCACACCGGCAACGATGGCCTCTACCTTGGCCGGTTCGTTGTGGCCCACGGCCACGTAATCGAGGAAGAACAGCGGCTCGGCACCCTGTGCCAGCACGTCGTTCACGCACATCGCCACGGCGTCGATGCCGATCGTGTCGTGACGGTCGAGCTCGAACGCGAGCTTGAGTTTGGTTCCCACGCCGTCGGTGCCGCTGACCAGAACCGGCTCCCTGACTCCGAGAGCCGCAAGGTCGAACATGCCGCCGAATGCGCCGATATTGCCCATAACGCCCGTACGCGACGTCGATGCAACGTGTTTCTTGATACGTTTGACCACTTCGTAACCCGCTTCGAGGTTTACGCCGGCCTTTTCATAAGATTCAGCCATATCTCTTTCTGTGTTTGATTTGTTGCGTTAAAATTTACCGTCCTTGTTGGCCTCCTCGAACGACTGGTACAGCGCCGTCGGGTATTTGCCGTTGAAACATGCGAGGCAGAGTTCGTGGCGGTCGCCCGCAGCCCAGAACAACGCCTTCTTCGAGAGGTAGACCAGCGAATCGGCCCCCACAAGCTGGCGTATGCGCTCGATGTCCTTGTTCATCTGCGCGGCGATCAGCTCGTCGTATGTCGAGATGTCGACGCCGTAGAAGCACGGGTGCGTGATCGGAGGACTGGCTATGCGCAGGTGCACCTCCGTGGCCCCGGCCTCACGCAGCAGCGTCACGATGCGGCGCGACGTGGTACCGCGCACGATCGAGTCGTCGATCAGCACGACACGCTTGCCGCCCACGATCGACCTGATGGCCGAGAGTTTCATGCGCACGCCCTTCTCGCGCATGGCCTGGCTCGGCTGTATGAACGTACGCCCGACGTAACGGTTCTTGATGAGTCCCATCTCGTAGGGTATGCCGCTCTCCTCGCTGTAGCCTATGGCGGCGCTCAGGCTCGAATCGGGCACGCCGACGACAATGTCGGCCTCGACCGGGGCCTCGCGGTAGAGCCATTTGCCCGACTCCTTGCGGAAGGCATGCACGTTGCAGCCCTCGATGACGCTGTCGGGACGCGCGAAGTAGATGTACTCCATGGCGCACATGTTGTGGTGCTTGAACTTCGAATAGTCCACGCTGTGAAGCCCCTCGCGGTCGATGATCACGATCTCGCCGGGCTCGACGTCGCGCACGTACTCGGCACCTATGACGTCGAACGCGCAGGTCTCGCTGCTGACGATGTAGCCGTCGCCGAGGCGGGCTATCGACAACGGACGCAATCCGTATTTGTCGCGGCAGGCGTATATGCGGCTGGCCGTCATGATGAGGAACGCGAACGCTCCCTCGATCATGTTCAGTGCATCGACTATGGCATGTATGCGGTCACGGTTGTCCGACTCCTTCTTGATCATGTGGGCGAAAATCTCGCTGTCGGAGGTCGAGTGGAAAAGGCTTCCGCGGTTCTCGAGCCACAGTTTCAACTCGCGCGAATTGACAAGGTTGCCGTTGTGCGCGAGGGCGAAATCGCCCGTATTGTGGTGGAAGAGGAAAGGCTGCACGTTCTCTATGCCGCCGCCCCCGGCCGTCGAATAGCGCACGTGGCCTATGGCCATGTCGCCCGGCAGCGAGGCCAGGCGCCCCTCGTTGAAGACCTCGGTCACGAGGCCCTCGCCCTTGACATGGCTGAACGAACGGTTGTTCACGGCGACGATACCGCAACCCTCCTGTCCGCGGTGCTGCAGGGCGTGCAGGCCGTAATATGTGAGTCCGGCCGCATCGGGCACCCCGAAGACACCGAAAACGCCGCATTCGTCATGCAGCTCGTCGTCTATGATTCTCTGTCTGTTATCCATCTTGCAAATTGAAATTTACAATGCTTGTTTCATCACCGCAGCGGTTGGCGGCACATGCCCCGCCCGCTGTCCCGGGTCCGAATGCCGGCAAACCTACTTCCCGAGGCTCTTCAGACGACGGTCGATCTCCTCATATGCCTCGATGACCTTGCCCAGGTCACGGCGGAAGCGGTCCTTGTCGAGCTTCTCGCCCGTCTGCTTGTCCCACAGGCGGCAGGTGTCGGGGCTGATCTCGTCGGCAAGAATGATCCTGCCGTCGGACGTGCGGCCGAACTCCACCTTGAAATCCACGAGCGTGATGCCCGCGCTGTCGAACAACGACTCCAGCAGTTCGTTGATCCTGCGGGTAACGGCGTATATCTGTTTCAGTTCGTCGTACGTAACCAGTCCGAGAGCTACGGCATGGTCATCGTTAATGAGCGGGTCACCCAGCTCGTCACGCTTGTAGCTGAGGTCCACAATCGTATTCGACGGCCGCGTGCCTTCCTCGATGCCCAGGCGCTGCGCCATCGAGCCCGCAACGATGTTGCGCACGATTATCTCGATCGGTATGATCGAAACCCGGCGGCACAACTGGTCGCGCTCGTTGAGCTTCCCGATGAAATGGGTCTCCACACCCGCGTCGGCCAGATGGCGGAAGAGCATCGACGAAATGTCGTTGCTGAACACGCCCTTGTTCACGATCGTGGCCTTCTTCAGGTTGTTGTATGCCGTGGCCGAATCCTTGTACCGGATAATGATCCGTTCCGGGTCGTCGGTCGCGAAAACCTGCTTTGCCTTGCCCTCGTATAACAACTCAAGTTGTTCCATCTCTCTTATCGTGGTTTGGTAATTGGTTTACACTATTTGCGGCGGAAGTAGTTCACGGCATTGGCGAATATCGTCTGCCGCTTCTCTCCGGCGATGTTCTTCATCAGGTTGTCGTCGTAACGCTCCGTATGTCCCATCTTGCCGAGTATGCGGCCCGTGGGGTCGGTGATACCCTCGATCGCATAGTACGATCCGTTGGGGTTGTACGGTGCCTCGTCCGTCGGACGGCCCATGGGATCGACATAACGGAAGGCTACCTGCCCCTCGGCGAAGAGTTCGGCCGCAAGGCGTTCGTTCACCATGAACTTGCCCTCGCCGTGGCTGACGGCTATCGAGTGAATGTCACCCTCGTCGAAGCCCTTGAGCCAGGGCGACGCCACCGTCTCCACGCGTGTCGACACGATCTGCGACACGTGGCGGTTCACATCGTTGCGGAACAGCGTCGGCGAATCGACCGTAACCGTACCCAGACGCCCGTAGGGCAGCAGGCCCGACTTGACCAGAGCTTGGAAGCCGTTGCAGATGCCCAGAATCAGGCCGCCGCGGTCAAGCAGACGGTGTATGGCATCGGCCACCTCGGCGTTGTTGAGCACGGCCGCGATGAACTTGCCGCTACCGTCGGGTTCGTCTCCGGCGGAGAATCCGCCGCTCAGGACGAATATGTGGCATGCGTCGATGCAGCGCTTCATCTCGGCTATCGAGCCCGTGATGTCATCGGCCGTGAGGTTGCGGAAGACGCTTGTCGTAACCTCGGCGCCGGCACGGCGGAAAGCCCGGGCCGTATCGTAGTCGCAGTTGGTTCCGGGGAACACCGGCAGATAGGCCACCGGGTGCTCGACGGCCGCACCCTTGTATTCGGCCATGCGGGCCTTGTGCTGGGTATCGACCTTCATCGGGGCATGGTTGCAGCCCTTGTCGGGGTAAACCGTCGTGAAGCGCTCGGTATTGGCGCGGCGCAGCTCCTCGAGGGACATGCTCTCGCCGTTGATGCGCAGGGCGTCGTCGGCAATAGTCATACCCAACAGCTCGGCGGCATCGTAATCGAGGCGCTCGCGGCTCTCTACGACGATCGAACCGTAGGAGTAGTCGAACAGCGTGCTCTCGGCGATCTCGCCCTCGACACCTATGCGGTTGCCGAAGGCCATCTTGGCCAGGGCCTCGCCCACACCGCCGAAGCCGACGGCATAGGCCGCCTTGATGCGTCCGTCGGCGATGGCCTCGGACACATAGGTGAAAATGCGGCGCAGCTGCTCGCAATCGGGCATATGGTTATGCAGGGGCGTGTGGCGAACCATATAGACATAGTCGCCAGCCTGCTTGAATTCGGGACTTATGACGCGGCCGGCATCGACCGTCGTGATACCGAAGGCCATGAGCATCGGCGGTACGTTGAGCGACCCGAAGGTACCGCTCATCGAGTCCTTGCCGCCGATCGAGGGGAGCTTCAGCTCCTCCTGCATCTTCAGTGCGCCGAGCAGCGCAGCCAGAGGCTTGCCCCACGATTTCGGGTCGGAAGTCATGCGCTCGAAGTACTCCTGGTACGAGTAGCGCATCCTGTCGTACGAGGCACCCGCGGCAACAACCTTGGCCGCAGCCTCGATGACCGCATAGGCGGCTCCGTGATAGGGGCTCCACTCCGTGATGAAGGGATTGTATCCGAATGCCATGATGCTGGCCGTATCGGTATATGCGTCACCCACGGGGATCTTCTGCACCGAAACCTGGGTCTCGGTATCCTGCGTGCGGCCGCCGAAAGGCATCAGCACGGTCGATGCGCCGATCGTCGAGTCGAACATCTCGATGAGGCCGCGCTGCGAAACCACGTTGCGGTCCGAGAGGTTGGCCTCCATGCGGTCGGTAAGGGTTTCGCCCTCGACCGTGCGCGCAAACGGGTTGCGCTTGTCGACGGCACCCACCGTGGCATGTGCATAGTGGGGAGCACCGGCGCTGTCGATGAACGAACGGGCCAGATCCACCACCTTCACGCCATGGTCGTACATGCGCATGCGGGCCGTATCGGTAACGTCGGCCACGTGCGTGACCTCGACATTCTCCGAAGCGCAGTAACGCATGAACTCCCCGACGTCGCCCGCCTCGACAACCACGGCCATACGCTCCTGCGACTCGCTGATGGCCAGCTCCGTGGAGTTAAGTCCGCTGTACTTGGTCGGAACGCGGTCGAGCCAGATGTCCAGGCCGTCGGCCAGCTCGCCTATGGCCACGCTCACGCCGCCGGCACCGAAGTCGTTCGACTTCTTGATGAGGCGCGTAACCTCCGGACGGCGGAACAGCCGTTCGAGCTTGCGCTCCTCGGGGGCGTTACCCTTCTGCACCTCGCTGCCGCACTCCTCGAGCGAGTGGGCGTTGTGCTCCTTCGACGAACCCGTCGCACCGCCTATGCCGTCACGGCCCGTACGGCCGCCCAGCAACAGTACGGCATCGCCTGCGGCAGGTGTCTCGCGGCGGACGTTGTCGGCCTTCACGGCCCCGACAACGGCTCCCACCTCAAGGCGCTTTGCCGTATATCCGTCATGGTATATCTCGCGCACGTGCGTCGTGGCAAGACCTATCTGGTTGCCGTAGCTCGAATAACCGGCTGCGGCCTTCGTGCTGATCACGCGCTGCGGCAACTTGCCCTCGAGCGTCTCGCTCACCGGTCGGTATATGTCGCCGGCACCCGTGACACGCATGGCCTGATAGACATAGCTGCGGCCCGACAGCGGGTCGCGTATGGCTCCGCCGAGGCATGTCGACGCTCCGCCGAAAGGCTCGATCTCGGTCGGGTGGTTGTGGGTCTCGTTCTTGAACTGCAACAGCCACTTTTCGGGCTGCCCGTCGACGTCCACCGTTATATATATGCTGCATGCATTGTTCTCCTCGCTCACCTCCATGTCGTCGAGATAACCGTGCTTGCGCAGGTAGCGCGCACCGATGGTCGCAAGATCCATCAGGCAGACGCTCTTGTGCTCGCGGCCCAGGTCGCGGCGCATCTTCATGTAGAGCGACAGCGTGGCGTCCACATCGTCCTTGATGAACGACTCCTCGACCTTGACATCTTCGAGTATGGTCGTAAAGGTGGTGTGGCGGCAGTGGTCGCTCCAGTAGGTATCGAGTATGCGCAACTCCGTCTCATAGGGGTCGCGGCCCTCGGCACGGAAATATTTCAGGACCTCGCGCAGGTCGTCGGCATTCATGGCCAGCCCCATGCGGCGGCAGTAGTCGCCGGCATCGGCATCGTCCATGGCACGGAACCCTTCGAGTACCGGAACCGGCTTCACCGGGGGATTCTCCATGGCGGCAAGACGCCCCAGGTCCTTCTCGCGCGAGTCGACCTTGTTGATCACATAGGCACGCACGCGCTCCAGATCGGCATCGCCGACCGTGTCGTCGAAGACCAACAGGCGCGCACTGCGTATGCGCACCTCGGCCGCCGGGTCGATGAGCCGCACGCAATCCTCGGCCGAAGCGGCCCGCTGGTCAAACTGGCCGGGCAGGTACTCGACGGCCAGATAACGGTGTCCCGTCAGGTCGAATTCGTCGACGACGCTGTCGGTGACAGTCTCGCCGAAGACCTGATAGCGGCACTTTTCAAGCAACTCGGGAGTGAACCCGAAGAGGTCGTAAACGTTGATCAGTCGCAACTCGGCGACATGAAGCCCGAGATGTTCGTTCAACTCGCGGCGAAGGCTCTCGGCCTCGACACGGAACGCAGGGCGTTTCTCGACAAAAATACGGTAATCCTTCATATCCTGTTTTTTCGCTTATCTTACAAACTTGTCGGGCCATTCGGCGGCATAGCCCTCGGCCGTCATGCCCACGAACGTTATGTGGCCCATCTTGCGCAGGGGCTTGCATACGCTCTTGCCGTAGATGTGCACGTAGACACCCGGCAGCTCCTGCGCCGCAATGCGCTCGGCCGCCCCGAGGTCGCAGCCCAAAATGTTCTTCATCACCGTCGGCGCAACCAGACGCGGCTCCTCGAGCGGCTCGTCCAGCAGGAAACGGCACAACTCACGGAACTGGTTGGTCGTACACCCCTCGATGGTATAGTGTCCGCTGTTGTGCGGGCGCGGCGCCATCTCGTTGAAATAGATCTCGTCGCCACGGACGAAATACTCGATGGCCAGAATGCCGCGGTAACCGCAGCGGCGCATGAAGGCACGGCTCTCGTCGGCAATGCGCCCGGCCATGCCGCCGTCGGCGCACGGCACGATGCAGAGGTCGAGAATACCGTCCTTGTGGATATTGCGGCCCACGGGGAAGCATATCTCACGCTCGCCGTCGGCCACGACCACGGCGCTCGCCTCATAGTCGAAGGGCATGAACTGCTCGACGATCAACGGCGCCGGCAGCAGGGCGCGGGCACGCGCCATCTCCTCCTCACCGCGGACAACCACCTGTCCGTGTCCGTCGTAACCCAGCGTACGGGTCTTCACCACACACGGGCAGCCTATCCGGGCAACGGCCGCATCGAGCGACCCGGCATCGTCCGCCGCGGCATACTCCACGGTCTTCAGGCCGTTGGCGCGGGCGTTGTCCTTCTCGCGCAGGCGGTCCTGCGAATCGAACAGCGGGCGGAAGCCCTGCTTTATGTTGTAGCGGCTCTCAAGGTCGACCAGCAGTTCGCCCGGGACGTTCTCGAACTCGTATGTCACCACATCGCTGCGGCGGCACAGCTCCTCGAGGGCGGCCGCATCGTCGAATGCCGCAACGATATGTTCGTCGCAGACCCTGAACGCCGGGGCATCGGCCGACGGGTCGAGCGCCACGCAGCGCGCCCCCAGCAGGTGTGCCTGCTCGGCTATCATCAGCCCCAGCTGGCCTCCGCCTATTATGCCTATCGTCTTCGTCATCACAACTCGATGGATAATACGTCTTCGGTCTGGCGGCGGCGGAACTCCTCAAGCCGTCCGCGTACGCCTTCGTCCTGCAGGGAGAGTATCGATGCCGCTATCAGCGCGGCGTTCCTGGCACCGTTGATCGCCACCGTAGCCACGGGAACACCCGCAGGCATCTGGACTATCGACAGCAGGGAGTCGAGGCCGTTGAGGGCGCGCGACTTCACCGGCACGCCGATCACCGGCAGCGCCGTCATGCTGGCAACCATGCCCGGAAGATGGGCTGCACCGCCCGCCCCGGCAATGATCACGTCGAGTCCGCGGTCGCGCGCCGTCTTGGCGTACCCGACCAGCAGGTCGGGCGTGCGGTGGGCGCTGACCACGCGCTTCTCATACGGTATTTCAAGTTTTTCGAGCATCTCGGCCGCCGCCGACATCACTTCCCAGTCGCTCGACGAGCCCATTATAACACCGACTTTCATAGATCCCAGTTTTATTTCCAACTTCAAACCGGAAGCCGCCATAACACGATGTGTTACAGCGGCTCCGTTCCTATATATCTATTGCACATTCCGTTTGCATACGCTGTCGGCAAGAGTGGTACGGTCTTGCGCACGACACGGCTGAACCGAAATCCGACCCCGCGGAATACGGCATCATCATGGAAGGCAAATGAGCGATCCTCGATATTACCGGCAGCACGGAATACATAAAATTCAACAGTAAAAAGATTAACCTCTCCCTATTCCGGACCCGGAGTTTCCCGAATCCGCAGACAAAGGTACTACTTTTTATTCGGAAAGCACAACCCTCGCGGACAAATTGTTTCAAAATTATTAACAATCGCGGCAATCGGCCCAGTTGTTCCGAAATCGGACATTATGCGATATGCCTATTTTATATAGAACACATCAAAAACAACAATTACCCAATCGAATTGAAATTTTATTAAAAAAAGTTTAATCAGCCGTCACAAAGTCATTAAAAATGGTTTTCAGGTCTCCGAAAAAAGTATATTTGTATCGCCATGCTCAAACTTGAAGAGACCGGAAACAACGAAAAGGCATTGATTGCCGGACTGAAAGAGGGAGATATAGAATGTTTCGGAACCCTTTTCCGCAAATACTATCCGACCTTCTTCGCATTCGTGCGCGGCGTCAGCTCGATCTCGGGCAACTCCACGCCTCTTTACGTCGTGGACGGAATCCCCGCAGAGTCGTACCCCAACATCAATGCCGCCGACATCGTCGGGATAGACGTGCCCATGACCTCGGACAGCGTGTTGATCGTCATGCACGACCGCCGTGCAGACCGCACTACAAAGGCCAAATGGCTCGTCTCGGACCTCAAATGGACAGACCTCGGCAAGTTCCGCGACAGGGAACGTGCAAAGAGACAGCCGGCGAACAACAAGCATTGCAGTAGCGGGCACGCGACAATGATGTCGGCACAGTTTCAAAAAAGTTGCGCCACCCTTTGCGAGGGTGACGCAACCGTCTTCATATATCGTGCGGAAAATCTCCGCAACCGTCATGGATTTAATTGCCCGAAGGACCGGCCCAGAATTTAACTTTTCCGGCGCTTGCGCTCTTGTCCTGATAATAGAACATGGCACCTTTAATTACCGATCCGGTCAGTGAATACTGGGTAGAGGTATCCACAACATTGACATCTCCCTGCGGAACCAAAGGCGATATCTTCAGATCGAACGTGAATGTCGATGCATCGGATACCGTAACGGTGCCGCCTACAATCATGAATTTAGTACCGGTATATCCGTTCGTGAACAAGGAATAGGTAGTATACGGCACTACCGACTGATTGGCAGGAACAAGCGAGTAATTGTACGTACCGTCGGCAGGCATGGTATTGCAAAAACGGTTGGAGAAATTCTTCTCGTATACCCAACCCGGTGCACAGAGAGTAAAATTCAGAGTATGCTTGCCATTGACCATCATCACACTATGTGCAAGCAGAGAGTTGTTGTCGGGGAAAGTAAACGACGGAGCCGGATTGAGAGCATTGAACACCTCAGTATTACCGTAATACATGCCGCCCATATTCATACTACTTTTTATAACGATATCACCATCCAGTTCGGGAACGATTTCATCATTTACAATATCGTCGACGCTGATCTTAACGCTCTCCAACGTGCCGTTGTAGGTAAACTTCTCGGTATCGATAACCTCGGATTTGTCATCCTTGATCTCATATATGAGGTCGAGATCGAAAACGAACTTGTAGGTTCCGTCATCATTTCTGCTGATGGTCATACTGCCGGCCTCGACATTGCAATAGCGTCTGTCTTCAAACTGGTCGGCCTCATCGTTGATAGATCCCGAAACCATATCGCCAACATTGAAGAGTTTGTTGCCGTTGGGATACTGCACATTAGGATCCGTTGCTCCGGCTTCGGCATTGAACGTAAAGGTTCCGGTCGGCACCTCCGCAACGGTTGCATCGTCAAAGAAGGTAAACGACAGCCACGATGCCGGGAATGCCGTCGCCTCGTCGGAAAGGGCGCGGGTTACGGAGAGGGAAATATTCCACTTCTTGGCATCGGTAGTGAATACGGTATCGTAGTGTCCGACATAGGAGAGAGACTGCAACTGCGCACCGAGGCCCTTGTCCTCGATCGAAGGTATCTCACCCTCGAATGAATAGCGATTGACGTTGTCCTGACCGTCTACAAGCGATGCCATGACCGTATAGACGCTGCCCTCCTTCTCGATGGAGATCTCGCCGTCTACAACTACCGTCTCGACACCGTTGTCGACAATGGCCGTGTATACCGACTCGCTGCCGTCAAGAGGCTTTCCCGCAAATGTACCGGGAGTGTGCATGCCGCTCGCATCAACGGTATAAGTGCCGACAGGAATGCCTGCCAGATACTGACCGTCGGCGACCTCCTCCGCATTGACGGCGAGATGTACCGTTACGCCCTCTTCATTGGTAAGCTCTACGACATATTCGTCATAGTGATAGTATCCGTTCTCGTCATCGTACATGCGCATGGTACGGCCATAGTAGGTCGCTGTCGCCGACGTCATGTAATCGTATGCGCCCTTCTGCTTTACGATCAAGGCGTAGGCCACATCGTCGACCTTGGCAACGATACGTCCTTCACGCGGCTTGAGCTCGGTAAGTTCCGATATCCGGAACTTCATTACCGACGACTCGGGTGCGGACGACTGGCTGGGAGCAAAGCTGATCCACGCGCAATCCTTGTCGATCGAGAACACGTACTCCTTGTTCGACTCCAGGGCAAACTCTATGATCTGCTCCTCGGGGCCCACCTCATATACGAACTCTGCGGAAAAGGTCTCGAGCATTCTCTGTACGACCTTGAAGAGAGTTGTCTTCGTACCGGCCTTGATCGTAACCGTCGCCGTACGGTCTTCATAATCGGGGTTGGCCTCGACGGTCATCGTTACGGTGACCTCGCCGGCATCGCCGCTCATGCGGTCGAACGAAACCCAGTCCTGGTCGCTCGATACGGTCCACGACGTATTGGCCGTGAAGTTCAGGGGAAGTGACGAACCTGCGGCCGGTACCGAAATCTCGGTGGTACCCATCGTCAGGGCATCCTCGGTAGCATCCTTCGAACACCCGACGGCTGCAAACAGTACAACAGCCGCTGCAATCATAAGTTTCAATGTTTTCATAAGCGTATATTTTTAATGGGTTATGAATGTTTGTCAGGGGTATTATCTCATGGTAGTGGCGATGGCGGTAATACGGCCGAATCCGTCGAACTTGCCGTTGGACGAATAGGTGAACTTGCCGGTGCTGACATTGTATCCGCGCAGGTAGATCTTGCCCTCGCCCGTCTTGTCGTTATGCGTCACTATGATGATCTGAGCCCGGTTGGTCGGTATGGCAAATTCGTAACTGGCACTGAGCTGTTGTGTACCGTACCATGCCTGCCGATAGTGTTTAAGCATGGTGATGCGCTCGTCGGCCGAATCGGGACTCCAGGTCAGAGGCTGCGTCACGGTCACGTTTCCGGAGAGAACCGTGGCATAGATCGTCGTCGGCGTGGCGTAGTAGAAGATGTCCGAATTGTCGCAGAAGGCAAACGATACGGCATTGTCGACATCGGGCAATGTCAGATCGTAGGAATTCATCTCCGTGGGCAGATTGTCGGTCTTCATGATGCACCAGTGGTCCTTGCCGTCGGTATCCCGGACAACGAAGGAGTTGCGCTGATCCTTCAGGCACCCGGCACCGAGACACTTGCCGCCGACCAGTGAATAGGTGAACGAATCGTCGAAGCCGGCAAACATGAATGCCCCGCTGAGGGCCGTCAACACCGTCGCCGTGGCGAACTTGCCCTCATTGGGATCGAATACGCCGACCCAACCCTGGTTCAAAGCAGCATAGGAGACGTTGTCGGCCGTGAAGATGTCGCTCTTGATCACGGGATAACCGGTCTTGGAGTACATGTTGTCTATATGGCAGATGTTGGCATAGAAACAGTTGTTGACAACGGCCCCGCTGACATAGGAGCCGAAATTGAACAGAGTCTGAACCTCGAACTTGTCGCCGCTGAAATTGTAAAACAGATCTCCGTTCCGGCGATCGACCTTGTAGTTGAGAGGACTCAGTCCCAACAGCTCCTTGTCGGTGCCCACAAGCACCAGCGGATCGTTGTAGACGGCTCCGTTGGAAGAGACGCGTACAAGCATGGCCCGGACCTCTCCGTCTATGACAGCTCCGTCGTTGGAGAGTGAGTAGAGATTGCGGACATACTGCGGCGACTCGGGGGCATCGTAAGTAATGTTCTCGGCGCAGACCAGATCCAGGTCGCTCGTGGCCCCGTCGTCGCGAGTGTACGCAACCAACAGCCCTTCACCCAAAGAGTTGGAGACGTAAACACTCCAGTTGGAGATGGCCGAAATGCCGAGTTTGGGATTGGTGACCGTCAACGTCAGGTTGTATGGCGTATTCGACGGCGTATTGCCGACGATATACTCCAGATGCAGCTCGTTGCCCAGATCCAGACGGTCGTTCTTGTTGTTGGGGCGGAAATCGAACTCCCAATGGTATGTCAATTCGCCCGTACCGTAACCCTCCTGCCTAACCTTAGGATCCATGACCAGCGTCTCGCCGTAACCGATGTTGATGGGTTCGCCCGAATTCTCGATGACGATCTCGGGAAACGTGACGGTCGCCTCCGTACTAAGATCCTTGTAGCACGACGAAAGAACCATCGCGGACAAAACAACGGATTTCGCAAATAGGGCGGATATGATTCTCTTTATCTTCATTGCTTTACAGAACTTCAAGTGTTTCGAGTATCGTTGGTGTGTGGTCGTCCTTCTCGCCGTTGCCGGCAGCCGTCTCGTACGACGAGTAACGCATGTAGTCGTCGCTGTGCATCAACGGCGAATCGGGATTCTCACGGTCATGCTGCTGTACAGCATCGTAAAGAGTGCGCGAAGCGGAATACCACCATGTGGTAATCTTGTATTCGTAGCCCCCTTCGGTTGCTTCGGTCTTCGTGGTTACGACATTCTCTATGCTTTCGCCGAAGATCTCGATGTAGAGTTCGTGTATGGCGCGACTGTAGTAGTGGCTGAAATAGAGGAACCACCCGCGCCATACAGGCTGCGGCGGACGTACATACGTGTCGGACCACTGAATCACGCTCCGGGCATACGACGCGTATCCCAAACGGAACGTTTCGTTGGGGACAATCTCGAGCGTCACCGTCTTGCTCGGAACCGTATCATCGAGATTGTTGACAACCTCAAGAACAACGCTTCCCTTCATCTGGCCGGCGGCGACCATCGCACTCTTTATGGTGAAATCGACCCCCTCCACGGCATCGGTACCGGAATCGTCCGATACCACACGAACATCTATCATTCGGTCGTAATCCACGACAGGACCGATCATCTCGACCCCGACCGAGAACTCTACCTTCTCATCCTCGACGCCACGCAACGAAAAGTTGGTGGAACGGGACTCGAAGCACACGGCAGAGTCCTTAACTTCGTAGACAGGTATATCCGACTTGCGGCACGACCCCATGGTGACGATCAACGCCGTGACCATCGCCGTTACAAATATGACATGTATGAATCTCTTCATAATCCGTTTGTTTTCAATTACCGTTACAACTCCTGAAGTCGTCCGTAGTTGACCTCTTCGATCGGATATGGATATACCAGATCATCATACGACAGATCGAAGGTCGGCTCGATCGACGTCACGGCACGCTTGTGCTTCAGATAGTAAAACAATACTCCTTCGCCGATGAATTCGCGGTAGTACTCCCTGGTCAGTTCGACCGACGCATCGACCGTCGACGGATAGGCATCGGTAATGCCGCGTGCCGCGCGGACCTTGTCCAGCATCAACAACGCCTCGGCGTTCTCGTCGAGCCTCACATGATTCTCGGCAACGATGTAGTACATCTCGGAGAGCTTCATCATCGGCATAAGGTTGCGGTAGTTCTGACTGTAGCTTGTCGAATAGTAGAACTTGTAGTCGTAATAGCCCATGGTGCCCACACGCAGTCTCAGGGAGGGACCGCGAAGATCCTCTATGCCGGCCTGCGAACCCGTCGCCTGATCGTAACGTACGAACAGCTTGTCGTCAACCGTCGATGACAACAGACTGATACCTCCGTTCAATCCCGATATGTCGAACAGAACTCCGGTCGTATAGGTCGACAGATTGGTGATCTCGAGCATGAACAGCTGCTCCGTCGAGAAGGTCCAGTCGCGCTGGTCGTCATTCTGGGCCGTGAGCACCGCCTCGGCATCGATCCAGTTGACAAACGACCCTTCGGCTCCGTCTATTACCCGCTGCGCATACCCGGCAGCCGTAGCCGTATCTCCCTTCCACTGATACAGACGTGCCATAAGACCGAGAGCCGAATAGTAGTTGAAGTGTTTCTGCCGGTTGGACCAGTAGCCGTCAAGGTTGTAGTTGGACTCGAACTCGGCCTTCTTAGATGCATCCATCACAAGCGGATCGCTCTCGCCCAACGCCTCGATCGCTCCGTTGAGATCCTCCAGCAGAAGCGTTTCGGTATCGGTATAGGAGCGTTGCGAAGTCACACGGGACGAATATTCGCGGCAGTAGGGAACCGTCAGTTTCGACATGTCCTCTTCACTCCAGCCTGCAACTCCGTATATGCGCAGCAGGTCGAAGTGGATGTAGGCCCTCAAACCCAGCAACTCGCCCTTGATTATGTTGTACTCGTCCTGATTCGAGATGACGTTGCGGCGCGCCTCAAGCTCGCGCAGAAGCATGTTGATGTTGGCTATGATGTTGTAGCACCGCGACCAGATCGATTCGATCATCGGTCGGATGGTGGAGTTGCTGTACTCGTGACGCTGCAACAGCAGGATGGCATTGGATCCGCTTGCCAAAGGATAGGCCGCGCAATCGTTGCAGTACCACGTCATGTAGCCGCCATAGGCATCGATTTCACCCATGTTCATGTAGATTCCGGTCAGCGCGTCATGAAAGCCTTCGCGCGTCTGGAAAAGCTTGTCGGCCTCTACGTTGGAACTCGACGATGCCTCAAGCCAGTTTTCGCACGAGCTGAAAACAAGTGCCGAAAGCGGCAAAACAAACAATATTTTATATAATATTCTTTTCATTGTGCATCAGAATGTTGCCGAAACAGAGAACGAGAAGGTACGCGCATAGGGATACGACGTTCCTCGTTCGATTTCGATTGATGAAAAAGTATAGAGGTCGTTGGCAAGCAACGTCAGACGCAGACGGCTCAGTTTCGCCTTGGAAATGAGCTTCTGCGGGAATTCATAATAAAGGGATACCGACGAGATGGTCAGTACGTTGTCGCGCTGTACGAATCGGGAAGTGGCTTGTGTCGGGTAATTGTATCCGTTGCGATACTGCGCAACCTGACCCTTGTAGTACCAGCGCGAAGAGTAGATGCGGCGGTCGACATTGTCGCCTATATAGACGTTTTCGACCTTGTTTACGAGAGTGGTGTTATATTTGTACCCCCCCCCGTAATATGTACACACGGCGTTTATTCCTAATCCTTTCCATTCTCCGGATATGCTGAAGTTGCCGTTGTAGAGGTTGTCCGACGAACCGCAGTATGCCAGGTTCGAGGCACTCCAAACGTTCACAATGTTACCGGCCGTATTGACAAAGATCTCTTTGCCCGATGCCGGGTCGATACCGAGCGAAGGAACAGCCCAAATCGAGTTGACCGGAAGACCGTCGCGGTACTGTATGACCGGAGCCGTGCTGCCCGACTCGGCAGCCTGTTCCTGCTGCAGGCGGTTGTACTCGCGCAGGGCGTCGGATATGCGAAGTATGCGGTTGTCGTTCACGGCAATCTTTCCGGTGAGGATAAGGAAGCCGTTGCGGCCGCTCAGGACACGGTACGACAGAGATGTCTCGATACCCTTGTTGCGGACCTTGCCCATATTGTCGCTGAAGGTCGTGAATCCCACCGACGGTATCAGTGCACGCGAGAATATCATGTTCTCCGTATCGGAGATATAGGCATCGACCGTAAGGGTGATATCCTTTGTGCGGAAATCGAGACCCAGGTTGTAGTCCATCTTCTGCTCCCAGCCGATATTGGGGTTCTCGAGGTTGTTCAGCGTAACGCCAGTAAAACCGTTGTAGAAGCGGTCGTTGTAGTATTTGTAGACTGCCAGCGAATTGACCGACGAATAGTTCTGGTTACCCGACGATCCGGCTGAGAAACGCAGCTTCAACTGTTGGAGCCACTTTGCCGACGCAAGGAAACGCTCCTTGTGGATATTCCATGCGACACCGGCACTCCAGAACAGAGCCCACCGCTTGTTGGTACCGAATGCCGACGAACCGTTGGCGCGCAGCGTAGCATCGACCATGTAACGGTCCTGATAACTGTAACCGGCCGTTGCCAGGGCTCCGATCTCACGGTTCAGACCGGTATATCCCGTCGGGGTCTTCTCCGATGCGTACTGGCGGGCAAACGTGATGTCGTCCATCGAGCTGTTGGGGAAGCCCTCGGTATAATGCGTCACCTCGCTGTACTTTGTCTGAGACAGCGAGTACTGCAACGTGGCGAAGAGATCGTGTCCGCCGTCGAACGACTTGTTCAGCTGCGCCGACACGTCACCCGAAAAGGTCGTCGACTTGCCGTTGGTGGCATCGTACGATCCGGCACGAAGATGGTCGTCGTCCGAGGTACTGTTCATCAGACTCAGAAACTTCGAGTGCTGGGCCGGATAGAACTCCTCGTCCTCGGTACGCTTGGTATCCACGCCCACACGCGCAACCAGCTTGAGGAAGTCCCAAGCCTGAAACTCGGCGTAGAAGTTGTTGATGACGTTGATATAGCTGTTCGTGAGCTTGGTGTTGATCTGCGCATCGTAAAGCGGGTTGCCTATCTGGTTGATCTCATAGGCATCGTTCAGATACTGACGCAGTTGGCCGTCTTCGGTATATGGAGATTCATACGGATTGAGTTTGGTATAGGTATCGAACGTTCCGTAAGGAGAGTCGTTGCTGTCCATGTAGGCCACGCTCATGATGTTGCGGAAAATCCACTTGCCGCGGCGGTACGACAGGTTCATGCTGCCCTGCACGGTCTGGCGGTCCGAACCCTTCATCGCACCCTGCGTGTCGCTGTATCCGAAGGTGGTTATCGAGCGCAGGTCCTTCGAACCGAGCTCGATGCTCAGCGAGTGCTTGTGGCTGACGCTAAGGCGCAACGGCTTTGCAAGCCAGTATGTATCCTCGCCTTCGAGGGCCTTCTTCAAACGGCGGTAGTAAATGGTCATACCCTCAACGACATCATCGGTATAGGATCTGTCCGAATAGAATCCCTCGCGGCGCTCGATCTCGAGTTTCTCAAGAGAGTTGCAGAGGTTGTAGCTCGACAGGTCGGGAACCTCCAGCGAAACCGTACCGTTGTACGATACGAGCGTCTGGCCCGAATTGAGCGACTTGGTCTCGATGACGATCACACCGTTGCCGGCCTTCGATCCGTAGATCGCCTTTGCCGAGGCGTCCTTCAGAATGGTGATGCTCTGGATACGGTTCATGTCCATGTCCATGATGGTTTCGGCCTTGGTCTCGAAACCGTCGAGAATGAACAGCGGCATGTTCGGGTCATCGATGAAGTTGCTCTTGAGGGCGGTACCGTCAGCCGGGAACGACGACGTACCGCGCAGGCGCATCGACGCCATGGCGTTGGGGTCGCTACCCGCTTCGAGATTGTCGAGTATCATCAGCGACGGGTCGATGTTCTTCAGAGCCTCGAAGGCGTTCTGATTGCTCACGGCCTGCAGCGCCGATGCCGAGATGGTATTCACGGCTCCCGTAAAGCTCTCGGCCTTACGGGTGTAGATACCTGTAACCACGACGCTCTCCACACCTATCGCGTCCTCTTCGAGCGTCACGTCGATAACCGAGCGCTTGCCCACCACGACACTCTTCTCCTTCATTCCCAGGAACGAGAAGTTCAGTTCCAATGACGGAGTCCTGGCTACGGAGACGGAATAGCTGCCGTCCAGGCCCGTAGTAGTACCGTAAGCGGAGAGATCCTTGTCCTTGTCAACCGGAACGACCGTAACACCGACCATCGGATTGCCGGCGCTGTCGGTCACCTTTCCCGATATCTTCACGTTTTGGCCGTATGCGTTGCCGAACGCAAACAGCACCACCAGAAAAACCGATACGGTTCTTCTAAAAAGCGGCGACAACGTGAAATAGAATCTGAGTAGTAAATTTTTATTCACTAGGCACTATAAAATTAAACGGTTTCTTCATTACCCCTATCCATTTGGCAAAAAAGATATGAAAAATTCGGCAAGTTGATACCGCAACAAGGAAAGATAAAGAGCACCGAAAGAGACAAAAATTACAATCTGTCACAAAATATATGCAATATGATTAAATATGCACACCTCCGACGTTTATTTTTTCTCATTATTTAATCTCATTATTTAATATTTTTTTTCAAAAATTACACGTTTATCCCCGCAAACCTAACTTTTGGGCGGACAAATATTGTTTTTATCGCATAATTCTATTACTTTTGTCGAAACCCCCGCGTTTTGTCGGAACCCCCGCGTTTGTTTCAAGGGTTTCTGGCAATAATACTGTACGAACATAACCCAAACTTTTTCTCAATACTTTTATAAAATAAAATGGAAAACAGTCCAATCGTAGAAGTCAAGCACCTGTCCCACCGTTACAGCGTCGACTGGGCCATACGCGACATCAACCTCTCGATCGACAGCACCGGCATCATGGGGCTTCTCGGCTCCAACGGAGCAGGCAAATCGACCACGATGAACATCATCTGCGGAGTACTCAACCAGACTGAAGGCGATGTCTTCATCAACGGCATAAACCTCCGACAGAATCCGGTCGAGGCCAAGAAATTCATAGGCTTCCTCCCGCAGAAACCGCCCTTGTACCCCGACCTTACGGTCGACGAGTACCTGGTGCACTGCGCCGTACTCCGCCGCGTCGAGGCCAAAAAGGTCCGCGCAGCCGTCGATGCCGTCAAGGATAAGTGCAGCATCGCCCACTTCAGCCGCCGCCTCATAAAGAACCTCTCGGGCGGTTACCAGCAGCGTGTGGGCATAGCGCAGGCGATAGTCCACAACCCGCCGTTCGTCGTTCTGGACGAGCCCACGAACGGTCTCGACCCCAACCAGGTGCTCGAGATCCGCGGCCTGATCAAGGAGATAGCCGTCGACCACTCGGTACTGCTCTCGACCCACAACCTGGCCGAGGTGCAGGCAACGTGCAACAACATACGAATGATCGAACACGGACACATGGTCTTCTCCGGCTCGATGCAGGAGTTCAACAACTACGCCGTGCCCAACAGTCTCAAGGTCGTGTTCGCACTGCCGCCCGCGGCCGAGGAGCTCAAGGCCATACCCAATGTGCTGAATGTCGAGCACATATGCGACGGCCTCTTCAAGATACGTTTCGACGGCGACGACTCGATCACCGAACGAATCATAGCCCACAGCATCGAAAAGGGCTGGAGACTCAAGGAGATATCGCTCGAACACCACTCGCTCGAGACCATCTTCGCCCAGCTCTCCGGTAAACTCCGCAACAACAACCAGTAACCCGCCGCCGAAATGAAGACAATTACACGAATCGCCCGCACGGAACTCGCATCGCTCTTCTTCTCGCCGATCGCGTGGTTCATACTGGTGGTCTTTTCGGTCATCACGGGGTACGGTTTCTGGGACCTGCTGCAGAGTGTCGCAGGACACGAATACGATATATCCGTAACGCAGCAGCTGTTCATGGACAGCGGGCTCTTCTCGAAGATCAGCTCGTCGCTCTACATCTACATACCGCTGCTGACCATGGGCCTCATAAGCAGCGAAGTGAGCAGCGGCTCGATCAAGCTGCCATACTCGTCGCCCATAACGAGCTTCGAGTTCGTCGCAGGCAAGTACCTCGCCTCGATAACCTTCGGCCTGACCCTGCTCATCGTACCGGTCATAGCCATCGTCTACAGCGCCGCGGTCGTTCCCCACTTCGACTGGCCGGCCGTGCTGACAGGGCTCTTCGGACTGTGGCTGCTCATATGCACCTACTGCGCCGTCGGGCTCTTCATGTCGTCGCTCACGTCGTACCAGGTCGTGGCCGCACTCTACACCTTCATCGCCCTGGCGGCCATGCGCTATGTCGGCAGCATCGGACAGGACGTGGACTGGATATCGGAGATAACATACTGGCTCTCGCTCAACGGCCGCGCCGAATACATGTTCGCCGGAGCCCTGCGCAGCGTCGACATAGCATACTTCATCATAATCATCGCGCTCTTCGTGGCGGCGGCAACCCTGCGCATAGCCATGCCGCGCCGCTCGATCGGCGGCCTCAAACGCGCCGCCATCTATCTGGCGACGGTGGCCATAGCCGTAGCGGCGGCATTCGTAACGTCGCGCCAAAGCCTTTCGGGCGTGTGGGACTCCACGAACGACAAACGCAACTCGATCTCGGCCACAAGCCGTGAGATAGTATCGCAGATCAAGGGCCCGATAACGGTCACCAACTACATCAACCTGCTCGACAACATGTCGTTCATGTACCTGCCCAACAAGTACTACAGGCGCGAGACCATATTCGACAACTTTCGCCTCTTCAGGCCCGATATCGAAGTCCGCCGCGTCTACTATTACAGCCAGTGCCCCGGCGGCTTCTGCCAGATTCCGAAAGTCAGGGGCAAGAGCCTCGACGAGATACGCGACTACGCCGTGGCCGTCTACAACCTCAACCCCTCGCGCTACAAGTCGCTCGAGCAGCTGTCGGCGACCGAGCAGGAGGTAATAAAGGTCCTCGAGAACGAAAGCCACATGTTCGTGCGCGTGATACGCGACGGAGACGGCAACGAGGCGCTGCTGCGCAACTTCCAGGACATGGATGTCGTGCCGTCGGAGACGGAGATTACAACGGCATTCAAGCGCCTGACCGGCAGCAGCCCGAAGGTGGCGATGCTTACAGGAAACGGCTCGCGCGAAATATACCGCGGCGCCGACCGCGACTACAACGCTATCACCAAGGGCAAATACCAGCGCTACTCGCTCGAAACGATGGGATTCGACGTCTACGACATGGACTTCTCGCAGGGCGTTGACATACCCGACGATATAGACATAGCGATCATCGCCGACGTGGCACGCCCCTACGACCAGCGCCAGATGCAGGCCGTCGACCGCTTCGTGGAGCGCGGCGGCAACCTGCTCATCATGGCCGACGCAGGCCGCGGAGAGGTCATGAACCCGCTGCTCGAAAAGTTCGGGGTACGGCTCCGCGACGGGCTGCTCGTACAGCCGACCGAAGATTTCAGCGCCGACTTCATAGTGGCCAAACCCACGGAGGCGGCAGCCTCGGTCATGCCCGAATTCAAGGAGAACCTCACCGATGCCGGGTTCCACATCTCGATGCCGGCATGCGCGGCTCTCGACTTCGACGAAGACGGGCCCTTCAGGGCGACGCCCCTGTTCTGCACCGACAGCAAGGGCGTATGGGTCGAGACACAGAAGGCCGACGTCAACGAGGTCGCACCGACATGCAACCCCGCCGCCGGTGAACGCGAAGGCAGCTACACCACTGCCGTGGCCCTGGAGCGCACGACAGAGGGACGCAGCCAGCGGATAATCGTCTTCGGCGATGCAGACTGCTTCAGCAACAGCGAGATGACCATACGGCGCGAATACGGCAAACTCATCGATAACTATTCGTTCGCCGTGGAGTGCTTCCGCTACCTCTCGGGCGGCGAATATCCCGTCAAGATCGAGCGCCGCAAACCGGCCGACACCGAAATCACCGTCAGCGAAGGCGGGCTGAAGTTCGGCAAGACACTCTTCCTGTTCCTGCTGCCGGTACTGCTGCTGGCGACAAGCGTGCTCGTCAGGATAGTGCGGAGCCGCAACTGACAGGCCGGCGATACGTCAAAACGCTTCAACACGAACATAACGCACACGACATAAAATGAATTCAATAAGGATAATAATCAGGATAATGCGCACGGAGCTGGCCATGCTCTTCTATTCACCCATAGCATGGCTCATTCTCATGGCCTTCGCGGTACATGTGTCGTTCGACTTCTGCGACATTCTCCAGCAGATCGTCAACGCCAAGGCCACGGGACGCCTGATACCCTTCAGCGTCACGAACGGTCTGGTACTTGGCACATTCGGATATCTCGAACAGATCCAGACCGTGATATACCTCTACGTGCCGCTGCTGACGATGGGAGTCATGAGCCGCGAATACTCGACGGAATCGATCAAGCTCCCCTACTCGTCGCCCGTCAGCACGTTCCAGCTGATCATCGGCAAATACAAGGCCCTGGCCGTATGCGCCCTCATCATGACGCTGATACTCGCACTGCCCGTGGCCGTAATGTGGGCCGGAGTCCCCAACTTCGACTTCGGGACCGTCGCTGCAGGCCTGCTCGGGCTCTTCCTGCTGATCTGCACCTACTGCGCCATCGGACTCTTCATGTCGACGATCACGTCGTATCAGGTGGTGGCGGCCATAGCCACGCTCGCAACGCTCTCGGTGCTGAGCCTCATAGGCCGGGTCGGCGAATCCTCGCCCCTCTTCAGCAACATAACCTACTGGCTCTCGATCGACGGCCGCGCCAGCAACATGATCGGAGGCCTGATTGTCAGCAACGACGTCATCTACTTCCTGGCCATCATCGCACTCTTCATCTGGCTGTCGGTGGCCGTGGTCAACAACCGCCGCAGCAACGACCGCTGGTTCGTCAAGTGCGGCCGCTGCATCGTCCCGATCGTGGTGATCGTGGCGGTGGGATATGTCAGCTCGCTCCCCGCGGCAAGGTTCTACTACGACGCTTCGGCGGGCAAGCAGCGCACCCTGACCGAGGAGAGCCGCCAGACGCTGGCCAACCTCGAAGGCCCGATGACCGTCACGACATACGTCAACGTCTTTTCGTCGGAAATGGCCGAGTTCGCCCCGGGCCGCTACAACCGCGACGCCGAGCGCTTCAGCGAGTACACGCGCTTCAAGCCAGGAATCAAGATGGAGTATGTCTACTACTACCCCCCGAAGGCCGACTCGGCGCTGACTTCACGATACCCCGACTACGACGTGCGGCAGATAGCCGAACGCGTGGCCCGCAAATACAACGTCAAGGCCTCGCGTCTCAGACCGGCCGACGAGCTGGCGGAACAGATAGACCTCGCAGAGGAGGAGTACTGGTTCGTGAGGGTTATCGAATGGGGCGGCAAGGAGGCCCGCCTGCGCCGCTACAACGAGATGAACCCCAATCCCAAAGAGCGCGAAATTACGGCGGCGCTCCGCACCCTTGAGACGTCTCCCGCCCGCGTGGGATTCGTCACGGGCCACGGCGAACGCTCGTTCGACCGCAAGGGCGACCGCGAATACTCGATATTCACCACGCTCCGCTCGATGCGCAGCTCTCTGATAAACCAGGGTTACACCATGCAGGCCGTCGACCTCGCGGCCGAGGGCGGTGTCGGCAGCGACATCGACATACTGGTGCTCGCCGACCCGCGCGAACCGTTGGGCAAGGCGGAGATGAAGGCCCTCGACGACTACCTGGCACGCGGCGGCAACCTGCTCGTCACTACGGGTGCCGGCAGGCAACAGACCATAAACCCGCTGCTCGCACAACTCGGTCTGAAGGCCGAGAAGGGCGTGATTGTCGATGCCGGCAAGGAGCTCGACGCCAACCAGATCAAAAGTATCGGCATAAAGAGCGGCGACAAGGGCTTCGGCTTCTTCGACGATATGGCCGGAAACCCCAGGACATACGTCTCGATGCCTTCGGCCGTGGCCATAAGCGTCACCGACACCACCCGCTTCCACGCCACGCCGCTCACGGCATCGGCCCCGGAGAGCTGGATCGAATACGACACCGAAAACTTCAAGGACGAGACCCCGACGCTCGATCCGTCGCGCGGCGAGAAGCAGGGATCACGCCTCACCTCCGTGGCCCTCAGCCGCAAGGTCGGCGAGAAACGGCAGAGAATAATGGTCGTGGGAAACAGCGACTGCTTCAACAATGCGGAGCTGCAGCTTGCAACGGCCACCTTCGGTATCCGCAACTTCGCGATGGTCACGGCAGCCATGCGCTGGCTCTCGGACAACCGCTATCCGGTGAAGCTCACGCGTCCGAAGTACGAAGACACCGACATAACGGTGACCCCGACATGGTTCTTCCGCATCAGGAACATCTACACATACCTCATACCCGCCTTCATAGGCCTGTGCGGTCTGGCGGTATGGCTGCGCCGCCGACGCGGATAGCAGCATGCCGAAGCGACAGAGGACGCCGACCCAATCATATGGGTCGGCGTCCTGTTTTTGCACGACAGGCCGGAACCGCAATCGAGCCTTAGCCCGAAGGCGCAGACGCTGTCATCGACCCGCAAGGGCGCCGGGACGGTATCGCGGCCCCTCGGCGACAACCACGGAGACCCGCCCGCGAAGGCGGCTCATGCCCGCAACGGCATACATGCGGAGCGCACTATTTGCACCGGTACGGAGTCATCCTTCTTGCAGCCGGCGAAGGCCAGGGCGGCAGCGAGAGCCAGCAGATAAAATGATTTCAGGGTTTTTATGGCGTATGATTCATGATTGGTTAAAACTCGGTTTCTGGGGTGAGGTTATTCCGCCTTCCGGAAGTCGATGGTGATGGCCTTGCCGTCGTATTGCCAGCTCGATGAGTATACATTCAAACCTGCCGGCACTGTCTCATTGTCGAACCAGGCTGTTATCGGAAAACTCGAAACCCCGTCTCCAGGATTGTATTCGCATTCCAAATACGTCAGTGCCGTATTCCGGCTCACATCCAGCGACGGCAACTGATTGGAGTGGCAACATAACGTCGTCAGCGCCGTGTTTGCGCTGACATCCAGCGACGTCAACAGATTGGAGGAGCAGTACAATTTCGTCAGTGACGTATTCCGGCTCACACCCAACGACGGCAACTTATTGTTGTCGCAGTCCAACTCCGTCAGCGCCGTGTTCGCGCTCACATCCAGCGTCGTCAACTCATTGGAGTAGCAGTCCAAGATTTCCAGAGCCGTGTTATGACTCACATCCAGCGTCGTCAACTGATTGGCGTTGCACCACAACGACGTCAGCGCTGTGCTCCGACTGATATCCAGCTCTGTCAGCCCGGTGTCGCGACACCCCAACTCAATCAGAGCCGAGTTGTGAGTCAAATCCAACGACATCAACGGATTGAAGCTACAGTCCAAAAACGTCAGAGCCGTATTATGACTCACGTCCAGTGATGCCAACTTGTTGTTGAGGCAGTCCAAACGCGTCAGAGCCACATTTTGACTCACATCCAGTGACGTCAACTCATTGGAGTAGCAGTCCAAGGTTTCCAGAGACGTGTTATGACTCACGTCCAGTGACGTCAACTTGTTGGTGTTACACCTCAAATCAATCAGTTTGGTGTTTTGACTCACATCCAGTGACGTCAACTGATTCAAGAAGCAGATTAACGTCGTCAGAGCTGTGTTTTGCGTCACATCCAGTTCCGTCAACTCATTGGACAGGCAGTCCAAATACGTCAGCGCCGTGTTTTGTGTCACATCGAGCTCCGTCAACTGATTGTGACTGCAGTACAACGCAGTCAATGACTTGAAATGCTCAATCCCCCGCAGAGAGGTAAGCGTACCGGGACTATCATAAGCTCCCGAAACGTCCAGAGTGGTGATTGTAGCCAGGTCGGCCGTCGAGATTTTTTCCGCATCGGGGATGTACCCCCTTTCCTGCAACACCCGGGCGAATGCAGGGTCGAAGTCGGAGGTAACGATTTTTGCCGGGGCGAGGTCATCCTTCTCGCAGCCTGCAAAGGCAAAGAGGGCAAACAGGGTCAAAAGGTAAAGGTGCTTCATATGTGTGTGTTTTGTGTGTGAGCATGCGTTGCTGTATTCCGTATCCCGTATCCCGTATCCCGTATCCCGTATGCGGCAGGCCGGACGGTTTTTCTGCGCAACCGACCTCCAAACAAGGGCGGTTCGTGGGGGGGGTGTATGATTGGGTATATGGAGTGTGTGTTGCCGGAAGAGGGGTCTCCAAGGGGGATATTGGCCGATTAAAGATAGGTAAAAAATTCTATATTCCCGAGACTCCAGGCACCCCGATGTGCTGAATTTGTCAGAATCGCACATTTTTGTCGAATAGGCATTTTTGTAATTGTCGTTTGGGCATATTTTTGTCGTTTAGGCAAATATTCGGGAGCCCGAATAACGGCCTGCTTCCCGCAGCCGACACGCAGCTCCGAGAAAGAGTGCGCAACGCCATTGCCCGAAACACCCAGGAGCGCGACACACAACAACCCGACCCTGTACAACAATAAGCCTCTCATGCCTTCAATTTTTCCATTCAGACACGAGACGGCGCGTAATGCTACAACCACCGGATATTTTTTACAGCCGGGACTTCCCCCTCCTGACCATGGAGGCAAAAAGAAAGAGGGTGCAAATCCCGTGAAAACGGATTTACACCCTTTGGCGGAGAAAAAAGGACCTTCTAGTTGGAAATTAAGTATTTTCATCCATAAACGGTGCAATGTTTGGCGGCAAATAGCCTCTTTTTCCGCCGAAGTTTGTATATTTGCAGGTTACAAGCAACAATCCCATGCTCGAAAAGTTGGCAAAACAGACCGCCGTTTACGGCATCAGCACCATACTCGGAAGATTCCTGAGCTACCTGCTCACGCCCTTCTATACCCGTATCTTCGGGCTGGAGTCCTATGGAATCATCACCGACGTATATGCCCTCATACCGTTCGCACTGGTGCTGCTGACGCTCGGCATGGAGTCGGGGTACTTCCGCTTTGCCGCCAAGGCCGAAGCCGCCGGCGGAGACGTGCAGGCTGCGAAACGGCGCCTCTTCGCAACGACCTGGGGCATAACGTCGCTCGCAGCCCTGATCTTCTTTGTGCTGATCGTGATATTCAGGGTCCCGGTGTCGGCGGCAATGGGCGAAGCCTACGCCGCTCACCCGCTATATGTGGTCATCGTCGCCGCAATCATTCTCTTCGACGTGGCGGCATGCATACCCTTCTCAAGACTGAGGGAGCAGGGCCGCGCCATGAAGTTCGTGTCGCTCAAGCTCTTCAACATCGTAATGCAGGTGGCGCTGGCCTTCGCGTTCTGGGGCATCGGGCTCTTCGACTCGGAATTCGGCGTCGGCTGGGCTTTCGTCGCCAACCTCGCGGCAAGCGTCTGCACATGGGCACTGGTGATGACAACGACCGAAGGGACCGCACCAAGAATCGACCGGGTGCTGCTGGCCGCCGTATTCGTCTACTCGCTGCCGCTGCTCATCAGCGGAATAGCCGGAACGGCCAACGAGTTCATCGACCGTCAGCTCATAAAGTACCTCGTGCCCGAAGGCGCCATGGCCCAGCTCGGAATATACGGGGCCATAACCAAGATCGCCGTGGTGATGACCCTCTTCACGCAGATGTACCGCCTGGCGGCCGAACCGTTCTTCCTCTCGAACTTCCGCAAGGAGGAGTTCGTCGCGATGAACGCCGCCGCACTGAAATACTACGTCATGGCATCGGTGATGATATTCCTCGGCATAGCGCTCTTCAAGGAGCTCTTCGCCCTGATCGTGGGCTCGGACTTCCGCGAGGGTATATTCATACTGCCCGTAATACTCGGGGCAAACGTACTCAACGGCGTATGGCTCAACCTCTCGTTCTGGTACAAGCGCGAGGAGAAGACCAAGTTCGCACTGGTGGTCACCTTCGCCGGACTGGCATTCACCATTCTCGGAGGAGCTCTGCTCATTCCGCGCTGGGGATACTACGGAGCCGCCTGGGGACGTTTCATATCCGAGGCCGCAATGGTGGCCGTGAGCTACGCCCTCAACCGCCGGTTCTTCCCGACGCCGTACGACATACGTCGGATACTGCTCTATGTCGCGGTCGGACTGGCCCTGTTCTTCGCAAGCGAATACGTCGTGTCGCAATATACGCACGGGGCACTGCGCTACGCAATCAACGTCCTGCTCTTCGCGGCATACGCCGCAATGGCCGTACGTTGCGAACACATAGACCTCAAGGCAATGGCCCGGGCCGTGCTGAAAAGAAGATAGAAGAGTATGAGATTCGCCGACATAACAGGTCAGCAGGAGTTGAAAAGGCATCTGGCATCGAGCATCGACGCCGGACGCATAAGCCATGCCCAGCTCTTCACCGGCCCCGCCGGCGCCGGCACGCTGCCCCTGGCACTGGCATACGTCCAATACCTCAACTGCACGCACCGCCACGACGGCGACTCGTGCGGCGAATGCCCCAACTGCCGCCAGATAGCGGAGCTGGCACACCCCGACCTGCACTTCGTCTACCCGGTGAACAAGCAGGGCAAGAAGTCGGGCGAGAGCGTGCTGAGCACCGACTTCATAGAGCAGTGGCGCGGTATCGTCGCCGACACCGGCGGATACTTCCGCGCACAGGAGTGGTACGACCGCCTCGACCTGGGAAAGACGCTCAAGGGGGTGATCTCGGCAAAGGAGACCGACGAGATAATACGCAAGCTCTCGTTCAAGAGCTTCGAGGCGGAGTACAAGACCGTAATCATCTGGCAGCCCGAAGCCATGAACGAGGAGGCCGCAAACAAGATACTCAAGATCCTCGAGGAGCCGTGGGACAAGACGCTCTTCCTGCTGGTGAGCGAACGCCCCGACCGCCTGCTGCGCACGATACTGTCGCGTACGCAGGAGGTGGCCGTACCGCGCCTCACCTCCGACGTGCTCGAAAAGGCCATAAGCGACGCCGGCGAGCATGACCCGGCGAAGATACGCAACATGGCGCGCCTCGCCGCCGGGGACCTGTGCGAACTGCGCAACCTGCTGGCCGGAGCCACCGACGAGAAGCGGCACGAGAGCTTCGAGCTCTTCTGCTCGCTCATGCGCTTCAGCTACAACAACCGCCACCTCGAACTCATAACATGGGCCGAGGAGGTTGCACAGCTGCCGCGCGAACAGCAGCTGCAGTTCCTGACAAACGCCGCACGATTGTTGCGCGAGAGCTACATACTGCACGCCGGGGCCGCCGGGGCCACATACCTCTGGGGCGAGGAGGCAAAGTTCTGCGGCAATTTCGCACCATTCGTGGGCAGCGACAACATCGAGCCGCTCATCGCACAGATCGAGACGGCGATGGCCCAGATAGCGCAGAATGGCAACCCGAAGATAGTCTTCACCCATTTCGGGCTCGCCGTGAGCAAACTCATAAAACCGCTGAAGTGATGGCACACGTGGTACTCATAACCGGGAGCAACGCCCCCGAAGCCGAAAAGTTGCTGGCACGGGCACGGAGACTCGTCGCCGAGCGCGTCGGCGCGGTCGAGAAGGAGTCGACCGTACACTGCAGCCGCGCATGGGGCTTCGAGGCGCCCGATTTCAGCAACCAGGTGCTGGTGTCGGCGACGTCGCTGGCACCGGAGGCGGTGCTCGATGCCGTCAACGCGATCGAGACGGCTCTCGGACGCGACCGCCAGCGTGAACTGGCCGAAAAGGCCGCAACGGGGCAGCGTTACGCCTCGCGGCCGATAGACATCGACATACTGTTCTACGATCGCGAGGTGATCGGTACGCGCCGGCTGACCGTACCCCACCCGCTGATGGCGGAGCGGGACTTCGTACTCAACCCGCTGGCCGAGGTGATGCGCGACTTCGTGCACCCGACCATAGGCAAAAGCATCGAAGAGATACGCAACGAAAGGAGGAAGTCATGAAAAGGACAATAGCGGCAATAGCGGCGGCACTCATACTCACGGGGTGCTTCAAGAAGGTGACCAACGACACGACCTTCGTCATAAAACCGAACCTGCAGACCGTCTCGGGCGGCTCGCTGACGGCGGCCGAGGGTGTCACGGCCTACGCCTACTACGACGTGGGCGAGGAGTGGAGCGTCGCCTCGTACGAAGATGCCGTTGCACGCGTGATAACCAACACAGCAACCGGCGAGAAACGGCAGACACCCGATGCCGAGGCCGCACCCTACGCCGAAAACGACCCCCAGGGCCGGCTGTCGCTCAAGACCACGGCCAAGCACGTGCTGCTGGTGGCCGTCTACGAACAGGGCAAGATGTTCGCCTACATGCACTACGACACCGGCGAAAACCTGCCGACTACATATCTCACCATGCAGTTCCGCACATGGAAGACCGAGCCATACACCGACAGCGGCTGGTCGGTCGGAATGGTCACGGCCGAGACGACCTTCGTCATCGAGCCCGACCTGCAGAGCGAGGAGAACGGAGCGGTATCGGTTGCCGAGGGAGTCAAGGCCTACGCCTTCTATGTCAACGGAGAGTGGAGCGTCAACTCGTACGAGGAGGCCCTCGCCACGACCATAACCAACACCGAGTCGGGCGAAACCCTCAACCAGCCATCGGAGACGGCCGAAGCCTATGCCGACGCCGACCCCGAGGGACGGCTCTCGATGAAGACATCGTCGCCGCAGGTTCTGGTGCTGGCCGTCTACGAGGCCGGAGGCATGTACGCCTTCCGCCACTACGAAATCGACGGTTCGGCAGAGCAGACCGATGCGACACTGCAGTTCCGCACATGGGAAACCGCTCCGTACACGGACGGAGAGTGGTCGTACGGCCTTGCCGCACCGACAGGCGGCGAAACCACCCCCGGCGAAGGAGAGGACGGGGGTACGCAGGCCGCAGCAAACCGAATCAGATGACAACAGACCGAAAGCAGATGAACGACAAACCGAACAGATACGCCCGGATATTGCGCACGGCAGCGGCACTGCTGCTCTTCGGCGGCATGTTCAGCCGCTGCGCAAGCACCATGACCCCGCAGGGAGGACCCAAGGATACGATCCCCCCGGTCATCGTGCTGATGGAGCCAGACAACTACACCACCAACTTCAAGGGCAACAAGATATACATCGAATTCAACGAGTTCGTGCAGCTCAAGGACCAGAGCAAGGAGTTCTTCACCTCACCCGCGATGAAGAAGAAGCCGACGCTCACCATACGCGGCCGCGGCGTGGCCATACAGATCAGGGACACGCTGCTCGAAAACACCACCTATGCCCTCAACTTCGGCAGCACCATCTGCGACAACAACGAGGGCAACCCGCTGCATGCCGCCCGCTACGTCTTCTCGACGGGCAGCGAGATCGACTCGATGATCTGCTCGGGATACACGGCCGACAGCTACATGGCCGACAGCGTAAGCAAGAGCTTCATCTACTTCTACATCGCCGACAGCCTGCCCGATACGCCAGGCTACGACTCGACAATCTTCAACCGCAAGCCCGACGTCATAGCCCGAGCCGAGAACAACGGCATATTCATCGCGCAGAACCTCAAGCCGGTACCATACAGGATATACGCCTTCGAGGACACCAACAACAACCAGATGTACGAGGCCGGCACCGACCAGATCGGCTTCCTCGAAGGGACCTGCAACCCCGCCGAACTGCCCGACTTCGCAATATGGTACGACTCGCTGCGCATGTACCCTTCGGCCGAGCCGCAGCTCTACTTCCGCATGTTCACCGACGACGTCTTCAAACGCCAGATGCTCCAGGAGACCGCCCGCCCGAACTGCCACCAGGCAATGCTCTACTTCGGGGCACGGAACCCGCAGATCGAGAGCATACGCTTCGACAGCATTCCCGAAGAGAAGGTCATATACGACCCGCAGACCGTCGGACGTGATACGGTGGCACTGTGGTTCAACCTGCCGGCCGCCGAGCTGCCCGACACCATACGCGGCGAGATAGTCTACTACAAGCACGACTCGATACGCCAGCTCGTGCGCACGACCGAACCCCTCAAGCTCGCATGGCGCTACATCGAGACCAAGGAGGAGGAACGCGAGCGTCTCAAGGAGGAGAAGGAGCGCGAACGCGCCGAGAAGGCCGGCGAGACATATACACCGCCCGAGAAACCCAACCCCTTCAAGTTCAAGATGCCGACTACGGGCGACATCAACCCCGAGCAGCACCTTACCATCGATTTCGACTACCCGCTGGTCAAGTTCGACTCGATGTCGGTACGGTTGAGCGAGGTCTCCGAAACGGGCGAATACACCACCCTGCCCGTAAGTTTCGAGCGCGACACGGCGAACATGCGCCGCTGGAGGATCAAGGCCGGCTGGAAGGAGAAGCTCAAATACGAACTGCTCATACCCTCGGGCGCCATCACCGACGTGGCGGGACAGCAGAACGACTCGATACAGGGCTCTTACACGGCCCTCGACCATGAGAAGTACGCCACGGTCATCGTCAACGTCAAGAACAAGGGCGAGGACGACACGGCCAAATACATCATACAGCTGACCAACGCGGCAGGAGCCCTGCAGCAGGAGAAACGCGACATCACCCAGGGCAAGGTGCAGTTCAACTACGTGCCGGCCGGCGAAATCAAGCTGCGCATAATCGAGGACGCCAACGGAAACGGCAAATGGGATTCGGGCAATGTCGTCGAACAGCGCCAGCCCGAAAGGTCGGAGCTGTATGCCAACGACAAGGGCGAAGACACGTTCGTCACGAAGGCCAACTGGGAGATGGAACTCGACATGGACATGGGACAGATATTCGCGCCCGTAACCATGCAGTCGCTCATCAAGATGCTCGACGACCGCGAGGAACAGCGCCTCAAGAAACTCGAGGAGGAGCGGCAGAAGAAACTCAAGGAGGGCAAGGGTCAGAACGACCAGACCCAGGGCCAGACCCAAAGCGGCGGCATGGGCTTCGGCGGCGCACTCGGCGGTGCAACCTCGCTGCGAACAAACACTTTCAACCAGTAACACAACCCCGCAACCACAATGCAGAGGCTCAAAATCATATTGGCAACCATCGCCGCCACGGCAGCCGTTGCGACGGCCGCGGCACAAAGCACGCTCGGCGTGACCGGAGGCTGGGGAATGACCACGTCACGACTCTATCCCGCACAGGAGACCAAGTCCATCTGGGGCGTCTATACGGGCGGCGTATCGTGGCGGTACTACGCACCCACCCGATTCGTCGGGGCCATCGGCGTCGACCTGGAGTTCATGCAGCGAGGATTCTCGTTCTCGCCCGACGCATACCTCTATGAAGACAAGAAGGACTACCACTACTACACCCGCAAGGTCAACTCCATAACCATGCCGCTCGTGTGGCAGCCCCACGCATACCTCTTCAAGAACCACCTGAGGGTGTACATCGAGGCCGCGCTGACGTTCACATACAACATAAACGCCACGTACGACAACGAACTTACGGGCGTAAGCGGCAAGTACGACTTCTACCTGCCGCGCGACAACAGGCTCGAATACGGCCTGGCCGGCGGCGGCGGAATAGACATACTCATAGGGCAGGTCGAGTTCGGATTCCGGGCACGCTACTACTTCGGACTCTCCGACATCATGCGAAACCGCAACAAGTACTATGACAACGGGCTCGACGACCAGAACGCCAACCCGTTCAGCCTGACGCCGCTGCGTTCGCCCGTCGACAACCTGATGATCAGCTTCAAGGTGGCCTTCCGCTTCAACCGCGAAGGCTTCAGGGAGTGGACCGTCAAACGCCCCAAACGCGACAAAAACAAGGAAACGTTCAAATTCAGTTTAGACTAACCGATATGGAAAACACACGTCAACAGAAAATCGCGCGGCAGATACAGCGCGACATGGCCGACATCTTCAGCAAGGAGGCGGCCGAATTTGTCAAGGGTGTGATGATCACCGTGACCACCGTCAGGGTGTCTCCCGACTTCGGATATGCGAAAATCTATGTCAGCGTATTCCCGTTCGAACGCAGCGGCGAAATACTCGATGCGCTGCACGAACACATCAAACAGATACGCCACGCCCTCGGCTGCCGCGTACGCAACCAGCTGAAGACAGTACCCGAAATAGAGTTCTTCATCGACGACTCGCTCGAATACATCGAGAACATCGAACACCTGCTCAAACAGGAGGAATAACACAATGATCTGGCGGCTGTTCGCTCGACGATACCTCTTCTCGCGCAACTCCCGGTCGGTGATCAACATCATATCGGGAGTCAGCGTCGTGGCCGTGGCCGTGCCGGTCGCAGCCATGATCATACTGTTGTCCGTTTTCAACGGCTTCGAGTCGCTCGTCAAGCAGCTCTGCTCGGCATACGACGCCGACATCACGGTATCGCCGGCCACAGGCACGGCTTTCGAAACCGCAGCGCTCGACGACATGGCGATAGCCGGTACAGAGGGAGTCGGGGCGGTATCGTTCGTGCTGGAGCAGGGCGCCCTGCTCGAATACAAGGGCAACCAGGCCACTGCCACCATAAGGGGCGTCGACGGGAACTACGCCGCAGTCATGCCCGTCGAGGAGACGGTGCAGAACGGACGGTTCCGCGTACAGCTGGGCGAGGACGTCAACGAAGTGATACTCGGACAGGGGCTGGCCTACGCATTGGGGGTCCATTCGTTCGTGGTCGACGACGTGACCGTCTATGCACTGAAACGCAGCACGTTCTCGACATTGCTGCCCATGGACGGATACACCGCCGCAAGTTTCCCGATCTCCGGCACCTTCACGATCGACGCCGAAACCGACCGCAACAACGCCATAACATCACTGCGGGCGGCACAGAAGCTCTTCAACTATCCCGACAAGGCGACAGCCCTGCTCGTACGCACGGACGACGGAGCCGACGCGACCAAAGTCAAGCGCGGTATCGAACGCATCGCGGGCGACGGATTCAAGGTGCAGACCCGTGACGAACGGAACGCAACACTCTACCGCATAATGCGATACGAAAAGTGGGGAATATTCCTCATCTCGCTGATGGTGCTGGTCATAGCCTCATTCTCGATCGTCGGTTCGCTCGTCATGCTCATCATCGACAAGCGGGAGGACATCTGCACACTTAGAGCCATGGGCGCCGACACACGGCTCGTCAGACGCATATTCACGGCCGAAGGAATGATGATCTGCGGCATCGGCGGCGCAGCCGGACTGGCGGCCGGAATCGCTCTCTGCCTCATTCAACAGCGCTTCGGACTGATAACAATACCGGCCGAATCGTTCCTCACGGACGAATATCCCGTAAGGCTCTGCGGCACCGACATCGCCGCAGTCGGAATATCGTTCATTCTGACGGCATGGTGCATCTCGGCGGCAACGGTCGCCGCAATGATCCCGCGGGAACGAAAATAACGGCGCCGCACATAAACGCGGAATGTCACATTTTACCGGTATCCGCGATCCGGAAATATTTTTTAACATTTTTTTAACATACGTTTTCCGGCATTCCACCACGCCGGAACCGGCAATCCAATTGTCTGAAAATCATCTGCGGGAGATTCAGGCCGCATGGCACTGCACCCGATTTTGCCATTTGAGCGCCTTTTTAACATCTTTTCGCGCCTTTACAGACATATTTTGTTTGTTATAAGGAAAATATTACGTATTATTGCACTAAATTCCAACGTATAATGCATATGCGTAAATTATTGTCTATCACATTATCCGTGCTCTGCACGGTTTGTGTGGCGGCAGCGCCTGCCCCACAAACTCCCGACACCGGACAAAGCAGCGATGTCGCCAAAACAACGATAGAAGCCGATTCCACTCAGGAAATCCTCTTCTATTTCGTCCCTAAAGTCTCGATGTTCTTTTACGGCGGCAACGAGAAACCCATAGAAGAGGCCGGCAAGATGATAGAACAGCACCGCTCCGAAATCGAAAGCGGCGAGATGTTCATATCGGTCAACGGCTACAGCTCTTCGTTCATCACCGAATACTCGAACTACAAGATGGCCAAGGTGCGCAGCAACCAGGTGAAGTCGTACTACATAACCAACCTCGGAATGAAGGAGGAGTACTACATCACCAAAAACCACACAACAGCCTACAAGGGCGACAAGAACGTGGTGGCCATGCTCAAGCTCATCAAGAAGGAGGAACTGGTCTCCGAACAGCCCGAAACCAAACCCGAAACGGCAGAGGAACCGGCACAGCCGGCAGAACCCGCGACAACGGAGCCCGCAACCGAACCAGCTGTTGAGCCCGTTGCCGAAACGGCACCCGCCGAAACAGCCGTTGCGGCAGAGGAGCAGCCGGCGGAAACGACCGCTGCAACCGTTCCGGCCGAAACCCTCACACCGGCCGAGACGGTCGTTCCCGAAAAGCAGGGATATTCGTGGGAGAACTCGCGCTGGAGCGTCAAGACCAACATTCCGGCATGGGCGCTCGTCGTTCCCAACCTCGCGGCGGAATACCGATTCGCCGACCACTGGTCGGTAGACGTCCCCCTCTACTACAGCTGCTGGACAACGGCCCGCACATACCGTTTCCGCACACTGGCCGTACAGCCATCCGTGCGCTACTGGCTCAAGCCCGAATGGAAGGGACACTTCTTCGGCGTACATCTGACGGCCGGACAGTTCAACATCTCGGTAGACAAGAATACGCGTTATCAGGACGTCAACGGAATGTACGGTGTCGGAATCGACTACGGCTACGCCCTCAAGTTCACCGAACACTGGGGCATGGAGTTCAACATCGGCGCCGGTTACATCTACACCAAGTACAACTCATACTACAATATCAAGAACGGCGCGTGTTTTGATACTTCGGTCAAGAACTACTGGGGTGTAACCCGTTGTGGCATATCATTAATCTACAGAATAAAATAAACGGAAAGCGGTATGAAGTCATTACTTAAGATATTTACGGCGCTGACGGCCGTTGTTGCCGCCGTCTCCTGCGTGCACGAATACCCGTCCGAAGAGGTGAACCCGACTTTGGTCGATACCAAAATCACGTTGACTACCTCGCCTGCATTTACCCACAGCTCGATCCTCGGAACACGTAACGGAGAGAGTTTCGACTGCATGTATTTCGTGGTCGAGATCCACGAGAACGACTTCGGCCCGGAACCGTTGATCCGCCGTGAAATGGGTGCGGCCAAAGATGCAAACGGCTCGGCTACGATCGAACTCAACGAAAAACTCGCTGCCGGCAAGTACAAATGCGTGGCATATGCCGTTGCCGCCAACGATACCGACGGAACAGGGTCGATATACTCGCTCGACGACCTCTCGAACATCGGCTTCGACGGCGAATACCCCGGAAATACCGACGCAAAGGAGAGCTACGAGATCCGCTTCGACCTCGACATAACCTCCGACGAGTGGTTCTCCAGAGCCGAGGTGTCGAAACTCATGTCGAGCCCCATGGGCAGCGTCGAGGTCATAAGCACCGACGTCGAGGAGTTCATCAAGCATGAAATGACCCGCCTCGACCAGAAAGGCAACGACTCGCGCGTGGACCTCTGGCAGTGGGAGGACTACTACGTACTCTGGAAGTACAACCTCTACTACCCCGTCCGCTACAACGCATACACGGGCCTGCCAAACAAGGCCGAAACAGCAGTGTCGTTCAAGGCCGACATCGTCCCACAGTCCGAAACCGAAGCATCGCTCGGATTCGACTACATCTTCGTGAACGGCGAGTCGTCGCAGATAAACCTCACGCTCGAGGTCTATGACAAGAACAATACGCTGCTCAACGTCTACAGCGGAATCAACGTCCCGCTCGAACGCAGCAAAACCACGATCATTCGCGGCGAGTACCTGACCAACCGAAAGGACCCCGGTATCGGAATCGACCCCGGATTCGACGGTGACATAGACATTAACCTGCCCGATTGATACTACCGACTAACCCAAAGACAACAATGAAGAGATACATCATACTGATCAGTTCGATGCTGTTCGTTGCCGCCTGCAGCAACGAAGAGTGCGGGTCGGCTCAAGAGGGAGAATCCGTAACAATCAGCATCTCGGCCTCCGTAGCCGACAACTTCACACGAGCCAATGCCGACGAGACCGTCGTCGCCGACCGCTGCATTCTCGAGATATACAACGCCGACGGCACACCGTACGACAACAAGCGTATTGTCTCCACGGCCGACGCCTCGGGAAAATTCAACTTCGAGCCCAAAATCCTGTCGGGACGCAGCTACAAGTTCGTGTTCTGGGCCGACAAGTCGGGCGCAACAGCCGATGACGACCTGCACTACGACACGTCGAACGGACTGCGGGACATTGCCGCCGTGACGACAGGACTCACCGCCTGCGACATGGAGTACGACGCATTCTTCGCTACGGCCGACGTCATCTCCGACAAGTCGCAATCGCTGAGCGCAACGCTCCGCCGTGCCGTCTGCCGCATCAACGTGGCAACGGGATTCGTACCGGCACAGACCGGCAGCCATACGGTTGACGTGGCATTTGCCGACGCACCCGCACGATTCGATGCCCTCACCGGCAGCGTGAGCGGGGCCGAGGCCGCAACCTCAACCTCAACGGTAGAAATAGTCTCGGCGGGAACACAGCTCGAATGGTACACGTATCTGTTCGCCCCGGCGGAAGCCGGCAGCCGTACGGTCAACTTCGACATGACGGCAACGGCCCCGGACGGCAGCGACGCCGAGTTCTCGTATGAATTCCGCGACATTCCCGTTCAGCGCAACTACCGGGTGAACGTATCCGTCGGACAACAGGCCGGCATGGCAGTGAACCTGTCAGCCGAATAGCCCGCTCCCGGAGAGGCCGCACATAAGAAACAACACCAAAAAAACAATAAAATAAACTGAGTTCAACCTCCCTCCGGAGGACAAACCCGAAAACTCAAAAAAAAATGAAGAAACTGTTTTTAGCAGCAGCAATGCTTGCTCTGGCCGTAACATCGTGCCAGAAAACCGAAGACCTCGCAGGAAATACGGGGAATCAGGCCGACGTCAGGATCGCAGTGAACCTGCCGGCCGAAATGAACGCCGTTCGCAGCCAGGAGAATCCCGGCATCGGCGACATGGTCAACCGCTGCATCATGGAGATCTACCTCGACGGCGAACTCTACGGCGAACGCCAGGTAGCCGCAGTGGAGAACAAACAGACGAGCTTCTCGGCACGTCTGGTTTCAGGCAAAACCTACAAGTTCGTATTCTGGGCCGACTGCGCCGAAGGTACGACGGCCGACAACTTCGCCGACAAACACTACGCAACGGACGACCTCTCGAACGTCTCGATTCTCGACCCCGCACAGTACAGCGGCAGCAATGACGAGCGTGACGCCTTCTTCGCAGTGAAGGAGGTTGAGGTTTCAACCGCCACGACCGTCAGCGCCGAACTGCGCCGTCCGTTCGGACAGCTCAACGTCAAGACCCTCGACATGAACGACGTGCCGGAGTCGCTGCGCCCCACGAAAGTGGCGCTGACCTTCGACGAGGTACCGACCGGAATCAACCTGCTTACAGGTGAGCTCACGCAGCAGACCGCTGCCGTGACATATGCCGAAAGCCATGAACTGGCCGACGCCTCGGGCAACCTCTCGTTCGACTACGTCTTCGCCCCGCAGACCGCAGGCGAGCAGCGTCTGGTCAACTTCACCATGTCGTTCCTCGACGATGCAGGCACACAGGTAGCTTCGGACTACGAGTTCACGAACATTCCCGTTCAGCGCAACTACCGCACCAACGTATCGGGCAACCTGCTCACCAAGAAAGCCGACATTACGGTAACCGTGGATCCGGTATTCGGCGATGAGGATATCGACCACACGATAACCGAAGCGGCAACCATCGAGGAGCTCAACAAGGCTCTGGCCGAGGGTGCCGAGAACGTTGTCCTCACCCAGGCCCCGACCGAGGATTCGCAGATAACGATCCCGCACGACTACAGCATCGAGAACAAGGAGATCTCGATCTCGCTGCCGGCCGTAGACAAGACGATAACGCTCGTTTACGACGCTGACCATTCGGGTTATGCTCCCGAAGAGATAAACATCAAGGCCGAACATGTCGAGACCCTGGTTATCGCAACCGAGGAGTCGACCGTGAACCTCGATGGCGATTTCGGAAGTGTCGAGGCTTCGACGGCCGACAACACACTCGTCGTAACCGAAAACACAACGATATCGGCCCTCACCCTCAAGAAGGGCAGCCTCAAGCTCTACGGCGTAGTCGAGTCCGTATCGAAGGATTCGGCATGGACCGGTACAATCTACCGCTGCTTCAACTCGCAGAAGAGCTTCGACAACCTCGTTGCCGACAATGTTTCGGGATACTCCGAAATCCTCGTCGAGAAGGCTACGGCCGAGGCTGTCGACGGCAAAAACGCCAAATTCACTAAGCAGATGACCGTTTCGGCGCCCGCCGAGGTCAGCAACTTCCGCATCGACGTGGACTACGCCGGCGCATACGGCCTTAAGATCGTTACCGGAGCCACCAAGGTCACCATGGACAACATCGTGGTAACGTCGACCGCAAAGGCTTCGCGCACGGTATGGATCGAGGCCGAAAAGATCGACTGCAGCTTCTCGAACAGCACGTTCATCGTTCCGACCGGATCGAGCAACCGCTCAGGTATCAACCTGGTAACAACTTCGCCTTCGTGCGTGAAGAATGTAACTCTGGACAACGTACTTATCAGCATTGACGAAACCCGTCTGAACGTCGATCCCGCAACCGACTACCAGTACTCCGACGAGTTGAAGAACCGTGTTCCAAGCTACTCGCGAGGCATAACCATTGGACACAGCAACGGTCTGAAAGCAGCAGACGTGGAGGGAGCCGTCGTTAACCTCACGATGAAGAACTCGGCAATCGAGAGCCTCTACTACTCGATCAACATCGCCGGAACGAACGCAGCCCTCAACCTCGATGCCGACAACAGCGTATTCGACGGCCGCGCATCATTCAACGCCTGGGGAGGCTCTTCGCTGCAGCAGTCGATACTCTTCCGCAACTCGAAACTCATAGGCCGCAACTGGTTCGGCGGCCCGACCGAGGAGTTCGCAACGATCGTACTCAATCAGGACCAAACCTACAACGCCCGCAACTACAATATGGTGCTCGACAACTGCGACGTGGTCAGCGACAACAACCCGCAGACCGATACGAACCGCCAGTATATGGCTTCGTTCCGCGCATCGTACCGCAACACTCTCACCATGCAGAACGGTACCAAGTTCCGTGAAACCGTCAACCCGCGTCTCGATCACGCCATCGACCTCGATCCCGATGCATGGATCAACGAGATCAGCTGGGACGACACATTCACCATATCTTGCGCCGAAGGTGCCACCGTACTGGTAAGCAACGTATGGGAAGGCCCGTCGATGGGAGAGACCGCACTGCAGGCACATGACGGTGTATACTATATAGGTACACCGGCACAGTTGGCAGACTGGGTAAGCCGCAAGCTCGGCAACGACGCAGTCCTCGTCCGCGACATGGACCTTGCCAACCTCGAATGGCCCGTAAGCACAACCTCCGACGCCATCACAGGTTCGTTCGACGGCCAGGGACACACCATCTACAACCTCAACTGCCAGACTTATCTGGTCGAGGCTGACGGAAACAATGGACTGGCTTGGGACAACAAGGCGCAGAACGCAGCCCTGTTCCCCATATTCTCGGGTGACATCAAGAACCTGACAATCGACGGCGCCACGATCTACGGTTCGCGTTCGGGTGCACTCGTCGGCCGCTTCAACGGCGGTACTATCGACAACTGCCACCTGAAGAACATCGAGATTACGGGCGGAGCACAGAAGATCGGAACCCTCGTGGGATATGCCGCAAACTACCAGAACGCCGTATTCTCGAACTGCTCGGTGGAAAACGCAACCGTTTCGGCAGACAAAAACGCCCCTGCCGATGACGCGAGCTGCATGGCAGGCGGTTTCATCGGATACATGCAGTCAAACGGTGTATCGGTAACGGTCAAGAACAACACCATGACCAACGTAACGGTCGAGTCCGGCAAACTGTGGGACACCTATTCGGAATGCGCTTCACACGTATTCGTGGGTGATGTCATCAACCTGAGCAAGACCAAGAAGACTACGATAGTGTTCGACAACAACAAGCTGAACGACTGCCAGCTGCTCAACGCCGTAACCACATCGCTGACAACCGAGTTCTTCGGATTCTACTACAAGAACCCCGTATCGAACTACCCGATAGCCAATACGATCGTAGTAGACGGCAAGACTCTGGTGGAATAATCCGCCAACAATACAATCCGCAGGAGCCTGACCGCTCCTGCGGGTACAGGCAAACATTTGACAGATTGTTTAACAGAACGACACCCAACATTCCTGAAAAGGAGTCATTCACAAAAAAACAAAAAATGAAGAAATTGTTTTTATTGACAACCGTACTTCTGTTCGGCATGACAGCATGCCAGAAGACGGAAATGTCCGATGCGACATCGGGCAACACGCAGATCACGGTCAAGGCCTCGTTCCCCGCTCAGATGGCCGAAACACGTGCTGCAGGGGACGGTACGACCGTCGACCGCTGTATCATGCAGATCTACCTCGACGGCGAACTCTACGGCGAACGTCAGGTAGCTGCCGTAGAGAACCTCTCGGCAACGTTCTCGGTACGTCTCGTGGCCGGCAAGACTTTCGACCTCGTCTTCTGGGCCGACAAGTCGGGCGCCGACATCAACTCGGACCTTCACTACAACACCGCCGACCTCGCCAACGTTGCGTTCACGGGCGACTACATCGGAAATGACGATGCACGCGACGCCTTCTTCGGAACGGCTCAGGTCATCTCCGACAAGTCACAGGCCGTAAACGTCGAACTGAAGCGTCCCTTCGGTCAGCTCAACGTCAAGACACTCGACCTCGCAGAGGTGAAGGCCGCATCTCCGGCCCTCGAACCAAAGAAGGTGAAGATCGAGTTCAAATCGGTCCCCACCGGCATAAACCTCCTCACAGGTGAGCTCACCGACGCAAAGAGCGCCGTGGCTTATGCCGATGCGGCTGCCGTTGTCGACGCCGAAGGACATCTCTCGTTCGACTACGTGCTCGCTCCCGCAGGCACCGAGCAGTTCCTCGCAGACTTCACAATGTCGTTCCTCGACGAGAACGGCGCGGAAGTGGCCGGGGCGTACGACTTCTCGTCGATACCCGTACAGCGCAACTACCGCACAAACGT